>Ga0209716_1000027_pt1 | contig 140685 bp, 155 predicted proteins | sample COGITO_mtgs_1205_FD_184811 | JGI IMG/M metagenome (GOLD analysis project Ga0209716, IMG submission 184811) | Pelagic marine microbial communities from North Sea - COGITO_mtgs_120531 (SPAdes) (version 2) | ecosystem: Environmental > Aquatic > Marine > Epipelagic ... | reverse complement strand
AGAAGACCTGTTAAATTGGTATATGAAGAAACACATACAGATAGGTCATCATCTTGTAAACGAGAATCGGAAATAAAGAAATTAAGTAGAACTGATAAGTTAAAGATAATAAATGAAAGAAGAGTACAAATACATACTTACCCTAACGCAAAAACAATGGTTACATAATCAACTACTCACCGCAACGAGCACGATAAGATTAGAGAACGAATGGCAATATCTTGTTGAGGAAGTTATAATCAGAGGAAAGTACTCTGATTATGAAAAAGGATTACTCAATGAGTTGGGTAGATTGGTTAGAACTAAAAAGAACACAATAGATAATAAAATCATATAATGTATAATAACGCAACATTCGTAGATAAAGAACAATTGGAGAATCTAAAGAAGATGGATAACTTCGTAAAAGATAATATGGTCAGATTTACCGAAGAGGTAGGAATGCAAGTTAGAGAGGTAATTACCAAGATAATAGAAAAAGGACATTATTACGAAAGTGAAGCTGAAGTTCTTAATATGATTGCGAATGAATATAACCAATATAAAAAAGAAAATCGATAATGGAGTTACAACGAATAGATGAGAATAAGATGAAATGGATAAATATCTTTTTCGATACGATATATAGATATTACTGTAAAGGTAATAGTAAAGTGTACCAATGGGATTTACAACGAGAACTTAAGTTTTTAAGGTACATGAAAGATTGTGGTGAATATTATGATAGAGATGCAGATAGGTTAAATTCAATAAAGAATTTATATCAACATATAACAAATGGAACAGTATAGAAAAAAAGAAGGTAACAAGTATTACCTAAAAAAACTTAATCCTAATACAGGTAAATTAGAGTGGATAGAAATTAAAATATAAAAAATGAAAGTAACAATACAACAAAGAAGTGTGTACCACAAATACGCAGAAGTTCAGGTAGAAGTACCAGATAACATCAAAGAAGATGAACTAAATGAATATCTAAATAATAACGAAGAGTTGTGGGAAGATGATATGGATGAAGCTATTTGGGAAGCTGATTATGAATTCGGTTCAGGTGTAAATGATTATCCTGGTCATCTGATGGCATCAGCTGAAGATTCTGAATGGAGATACCAATGTGATGAATTAAAAACAGGTGGACACTTATGAAAAAGTATAGATTAGAATTGTATGGTTGGGATGTTGAAACAGTTGGTCATTCAATAACAGATAAACAAGTTGAACAAATCCAATCTTTAATGAAAGAACAAGGACACGATGAAGTGTGGGAAGTTCGACATGATTTAGAGGATTATGCACATATTGATTTACCTGATTGGTGGAGTCCAGATTTATGGCATGAAACCAAACCATTAGATAATAGTGCACTTAGGTGTTATCTATATGATGAAGATAATAAAGAAACTATATGGGATTTTCATGAAATGTTACCAGCATGGGAAGTTGTGGGTGATGATAAAGCAGATGAGTTAAATGAAATAATATGTGCAATACCTGAATATATTAAAGATGTTGATAATGTGTTATGTTCATTTGATGAGAATAAAGGATGTCTTAGTGAATACACATTTGAATCAGATACAATACCAACACCAAAAGATTTCTACTACACAAACAATTGTATTGAAACACCTGAAGGAGATTGGGATGTTATAGATAGGATATTTTTTAAAGGTGAAGAGTTGGAAGAAGATGATTGGGGTGATACTACTGGCAAAGCTTCAACCGTAGAAATTTATCGTAAAGATGGTACAATTATAAGATAATGACAGACCACGAAGCATTAAGTAAACAACTACACGAAAACCAAATGGCTAATAAGTCATACAGAAATCTACCTCAACGGATAATGATGAAGAGGTGGGAAGAGTGTGACAGAGATGTATTCAAATTTTGGGATTCCATTGAATGGGATTCTACTTGGTTAAGACACGATACTGAAGAAGAGAAATATGCTAAAGATGTTACACGAGAATATAATAGACATCCATTTAGGAAGTTTATCCCCAAACCCAAAGAATATGTAGAGTTATGAACGAAATAAAATTTACACAATTTAAAGAATTGAACTATAAACCTCTAACAATAGGACTATGGAGACCATATCAAGTTGAGGTTGGATTCGTAGAAGATTATATAAAAAGAAGTGGAAAAGAAAATGATTTAATCATATTATTCAAATCACAAAATCAAAAATAATGAATGGATTAATAGTATATTTAGTAATAGGTACTTTATGGGCATTAGTAAATGAAGCCCATATAGAATCAAATGGTCACAGAATGAGATTAATTTTCTTATGGCCAGTTACCGTAACTGCTTTTATAATTGGAATTATATCAGCAATGAATGATAGAAACAGAGATGATTATGATGAAGAAATGTAACGTTTGTAACAAAAGTAAACCAAGTATCTTATTTAAACGTAAGAAAAAAACTTGTAGAGCGTGTGAACGAACAATAGGTAACTATTTTATTCGGTTATTAGTTAAATCAAGAAGATTGACGCCCGCTGAACGATTGGGTAATCGATTAGGATATATGGGAACTGCATTTATTATGATGAGTCCCTATTTATTACCATATGATAATATAGGTGCATATACTTATTTATGTGGAGCAATATTATCATTACCACAAGTTTGGTTAGCAAAACAATGGAATTTAGTAATAGTAAACCTCAACCTATTAATTGGGTATGGTATGTACTTATTTGGGTAGAGTAATATATGGATATATCAAAACAAAAGTTTTTCGTAGGCACAGGATGCTCATATGGTAGAATCATTGATTCACTTCATAATTTTATAAATCAAAAGGATGCATTAAAACGTAATAATATTGATTTAGATAATGAGGTAAGTTTCGATGGTAGTGATAATATAGTGTTTATAAATGCTTCTGGACCATCACAAGGTTCAGATTATCAATCAGATTCTATAATATACGTTATTTCTAGGTTGTTAGAACTAGGTGCTACCACTACAAACATATATTGTGTAGTAGAATGGTCTGAAATCGGTAGAATTTCTTTCAATATACCAACAGGTGTAGATATTAATACTGATTTTATGAACTGGAAGAAATGGGGAGGTGATACCGTACAAGGTATATACGAGTATTCTTCCGAAATTCCTAATCAAATTGGTGGAATAACCCAAGGTTTTGCTGATTCAACCGATTTAACACTATATTTAAAAGATAAAATTGATGTTTATAGTGACCAAATTGGTCAATGTCATTCTAAATTAGGAAATACTTACTATATTAGTACAGGAACATGGGATTATAATAAAAAAATCAATGAACCAATGTTTGAAATCATGTGCGATGAGTATGAAAAAGCAGCTCTTAAACTACCACATGAGTTTTTTGTAAGAAGATATGTAGATAATATAGTAAAACTACAAACTTTTTTAAAAAAATGGAATATTAAGTATGACTTTTGTCAAATTTATTCCCAATTTAGTGGTTGGTACGAGTTTGAAGATGGTGCAAAAAGACAATTTCATATACATGATGATAATAAGTGGTATAATTCACCATTATTTAAAAAAAGATTTCCAAATAATAAGAGTAAGGATGTTTCTGAGGTATATCCTAATATAAAACCTGTATATAATTTAATTGATTGGGATAATTTTTGGTTTCATAAGGATAAAACAGGTGTTTTTCCAAAGGGAGGTATCGATGAATATTGTATTGATACATTTGGGGAGAGTTCATATGGTAATGCAATTACAGATATTATCAGATGGTTTAAATATCCATTAGAATTACCAACTACCGGAGTTACAGGTCATCCAGGTATATTATATTACTTCTTTTTAACCAATAATGTTATAAAAAATTGTGATTTCTTTAATATAAATGAAGAAATGTTAAAAAAAGTAAGAAAATTACAAGAAATAGATAGTGTAAGTGATGAAATTAGTGAAACATTACTATTTAAATCAGAGAAATTCACTCAAAGACAGTTTAATAATCAAGTTTCCGATATGGAAGTAGAAAAATTTATACAAAACAATGTTCAAAACATATAAAGTAACCGCAATATTAGAAGATAAATCCGAAGTAACGTTCCACATAGGTGGAGTAGATGAAAAAGGAGTGGGTATGACTGTATCAAAGATGGCAGGAATCCATATAATTAAGAATGTAGAGTTAGACTTGAACCCTCCAGTTGATAGTTACGATGAGAATTTCTTCGTAACAGAGAAACTTTAAAAAAAAATACTAAAAATTTAACGGAAAATTTGGTAATACGGAATTTATTTCGTATCTTTACATAGTAATGAAAGCTCGAATGGTGGAATTGGTAGACACGTTGGACTTAAAATCCAATGAACAGTAATGTTCGTGAGGGTTCAAGTCCCTCTTCGAGTACTAAAGAGAGGTAGTGAAGCTGTAATTGGGGAGTAGAGAGAATTAATTAGCGAAAAAAGGTTTGTAGTAGCTAATGCCTAAATTTGCACCCAATCAGAAACCTTGAAAGACCCGAAACCTCTCTTTTTTATGGACGAGTAGCTCAGCTGGATAGAGCAATGCCCTTCTAAGGCATCGGTCATAGGTTCGAATCCTATCTCGTTCACTATTAGGACTTTTAGCTCAGTTGGTTAGAGCACCGCACTCATAATGCGTAGGTCGATGGTTCGAGTCCATCAAGGTCCACCTAAATACAGAATTCAAATATTTATATATAATGAGTAAAGTAATAGAAATAATAGAAGGTTGGGCAAATGTGATGAAAGACCAATTCAACGCAGTAGAACCCGGTACTAAAGCTCTCAGTAAAGCAAGATTGTTAGAGTGTGATGAATGTGAGATACGACAAGGAAATAGTTGTTCTCCATTAATATACTCATATCATGTAAAAACTGGTAATAGAACAAGTGGGTGTGGTTGTAATATAGCAGCTAAAACCCTATCACCTTCATCGAGTTGCCCATTAGGTAAATGGTAGTTATATGAAAAAAAGATTATTATTTACATTAGGATGTTCCTTCACAGAAGGAGATGGTGGATATCCACCCGAACCATTCTTTGAACCAGAGGGAATTCCACTTGATGGTAGTAGAAGAGATGAACTACATGGTACTGAAGTAATGCAAAATTATAGAAATAGTTACCATGATTATTTTCATAACGAAACTTCATGGCCTACTCAACTAGCTAAAAGAAAAGGATTTGATAAGTTAATCAATATTGCTAAATGTGCAAGTTCAACTGGATATAACCTTAGAAGTTTATACGATAAGTATTGGAATTTCGATTGGGAGAATTATGATACCACTATGTTTATATGGTTAACAGATAGTATTAGATTTTCTTTTTATAGTGGTGGAGTTCCTCAAACATTTATGTGTGGAAATCCAGATAGACCATTTACATTAAGTGGTAGATATGCTAAAATTATACAAGATGTAGATATAGACCCTTTATTAGAACAAAGACATCATTTGAGAACACTTGAACAATATTGTGAAAATCGAGGTATTAAACTTGTGATTATGTCTTATTGGACTCATGAAGATGCCATGTTAAAAGATATGCACAAATCTAAACACTATGCTAGTCAAGAACCAGGTTGGACACCTATACCATTTGAGTATGGTCAATGGACATTAAATTCAGATGGAATACGAACTGGTAAGAGTGAGACTTGGGATTCGCGATATCATTCACCTATTTGTTATCATCCTAATAAAGAAGGATATTCACTTATAGTTGATACAATCATTGAACAATTAGATAAAGATAGACCAGATACACTTCACATAGAAAACTTTAATAATAATCCTGAATTAGTTTGGGATGGTGACCCTATTGGGTTTGAATATGCTGATGACCATAGAATTCAGTTTGACCACGAAGGGTTAACTCAAGATGAATATGAAAGTTATTATAAACATGGTAAATTACCAGACTAAAACAAATATATGGATGAATTTGATGATATGGATGACCTCTTCAACTTAGGTGGAGATGATGGAGATGATAGAGATAACATTGACGTTTATAAACGAGCACAACGAATGATGTTTGTAAATGATGTAGAACGCTTTCCATCTGCTCATATGGCGTTATCATTAGAGGAGTTTGTTGAGTTGTTTGATTCACCGGAAGATGAGGATATTGCAATATTAACACAATGTTTTATTACTTCATATATGAGATGTAATCCAGATAATGATGCAGAGATGGGTAATCTTGTAGGTAAATGGGGATTAGATTGGTTAGGTTTATTTTTAGCATATAATCAAAAGGTTGAGGAATATGAACTATGTTCTATCATAAAAGAAGTTATGGATGCTGGTGAGAAAAAACTTGATGAATGGAGAGCAGAAGAATTAGTACAATCAATAAAAGACCAGATTAGTTCCTAATGAAAATAATCAGAGCACTTTGGGGTGGTAATCGTATAGGTGAGATACTAAATGAGATTCCACTTAAACCTCAACACGATGAGGTTGTTTATGTTTGGGGTACGGAAAATTTGGAGTATCTGATATCACTTGGTTATGATACTCGTTATATGGTAGATTCAAAAACTACTGAATATTCATATGAATCGGAATATGCGTTAAAGTTAGAAGCTCTTGATTTAGCATATCAAGAGTTTAAAGAATTTCTTTTCTTAGATTGGGATTGTATTAACACAAAAAGTATATATGGTTTAGAATTTAATTCACCATCAATGCCGTTATACTCATATCCAAAAGATTACATTCACCCAAATACTAATTTACAAAAACAATTAGCATTATATAGTTGGGAATTTGAAGATACATATGTTATTCCAAATGCAAGTTGTATATCGGTTCAAGGTTTTAATCTTGGTAAAGAACTTAAGAGTATTCATGCTGAACATAACTTTAATACATTGGTAGAAGAGTTTGCTTTTAAAGTATTTACGAATTGTACACTTGATGAATATATTCAAAATTATGATTCACCTTATTTATATGGCAGAGAATCATCTCAATACTTTTTAGTAGGTGGTAATAAAGTAAACACCGCAAAGAAGTTAAACAAATATATTGGTAAAAAAAATATTAGATTTATACATGAGTAATGAAGAGTGGAGAAACTGGATTAAAACCAGTGGTTATATTGGATATGTAGGATGTTCCTTTACATGGGGACAGGGTTTGTGGAATTATGATAAGAATAATAAGAACACCCCAACCTATGATGAATATATTTTTGAAAACATACAACCAACCGAAGAATCCGATAATGTACGAAAGGAGTTAAGATATCCTAATTTACTATCTACACATTTCGGAACAGATGTTATTTCTAAAATGATGAATGGTGGTTCAGATACACAATCATATACAATATTACAAGATGTTCTTAATAGTCGTTCACAAAATCCAGAAATGAGTGGTAAATGGCCTTTGGAAAAGATGAGGTTATTAATATTTCAACATTCAGCATTGGTAAGAAATAATCATGTATTCGATTACAAGGGTAAGAAGTATAGAGTCTATTTAAAAGGTGGAGAACATCATTTACAAATAGAGGATGATAACGATGAAAGAGAAAGAGGTTTTGGTTTATTTGAAATCTATCCATGGCAATCAATTAAAATTAATGGTGATACTAAAGAACAATATGAACAATGTGCACATGATGAAGATGCAGGTAAGTATGTTAGTAATGATATCTTCTTTGATTGGTTAGTAGATAATGGTATTACAATAGAAGAGTTTTGGTTACATCATTCTCGTGTATGGTTAAGAAAGATACAAGATTTATTACTTGAGTTTGATAATCTAGGTATTCCTATTGTATGTTGGCATTGGGAAGAAGAGTTATTAGGTGTAATACATGAAGAAGAATTCGATTGGATAAGAAGTATAACTGCTCCTATTATAGTTAACAACGTAGAATATCCTTATTATACAAAAGCAACCGAGGTACATCCTAATCTATTCATAAATAAAGATAAAGAAGCTAATAACTATCCACATGATACCGATGAACATCCTTCCAAATACGGTCATGAGATAATAACCTCCTCTATAATAACGAATCTACAAGATAGAGAAATCACCATATACCTTTAAGAAATACAAGCTAAAAGATTACAACCTCGAATGGTCATGACCAAAAGGGAATATAATCCCCTTTAACACAATTTCGGTACATCTTATAATAATATTACAAAGAGATTTAAGAACGGAGACAATCCAAACTCTAATCATAATCTCAGTACATCAATACATCATGGGTATAACAACATAACCTCTTGTGTATTCAGAAATTAACCGACCCCTAAATAAACACTCTCTAACACCTTCTCTACTCAGTTCTATAAGATAACTCTATAAGGAAATATAAAGGGAATGGTCACATCATATGGAACGTTTTGAGGGTATTCACACTCCAACTCCCTTCACTTCATGGTATTTGAGTACAATGTGGGTGTGGTATTGTTTAAATAAAGTTCGGATACCACCATATATAAATAAATAAATGTGGAATTTAAGGGGACTGAATTAGGATTGTAAGCTGGGAAGATAAGAAAGACTGAGAAGATGGGGAAGAATATCTGACACTATCAATAAAAAAGAAAGGGGAAAATTTATCTCTTCGACTGAGTAAAGTATTAAAAAAACGACTTGGGTAAAAAAATTTTAAAAAGACCGACACTTGCTTAGTGTCTATACTATTAAGTTAAAGGTTATATATTTTATTTTAAGTTATTTCTTTTTAAGTGTCTGGAGCGTCTGGTAATATAAATATATACAAATATATAAAACGTAATAAAAAGTTTTCAACAAGTTATTAACAATCGGAGAAAAGAGATTAAAACCTCGTAAGGAAATACCCCATGCAAAATAAATGAAAAAAGACTTGGATATATCATTTATTTTTCGTATATTTACATAGTAAATGAGTGATAATATAAAACATAAAACTATGAGTAAATTTGAAATTTGGTTAGACGAGGTAAACGAGAAAAGAAAACAACATTGGGATGATAACTATTCCTATAAACCTTACGAACCCCTCCATATCAAAAAAGGGCAAAAGTACATGAAGATAATTGATGGTACTACCGTATGGGGATTCGTTTCTATGTGGGAAGGTGTGTTCAAAGGAACATTGGTTTGTAAAGGAGATTTACTAAAACCGGCAAGTTGGAGTACTCCCGCTAAACATAGTAGAGGAAACATTTTTGATGGAACTGATTGTTGGGAATTCTATGGACCTAAATATCTAAAATAATATGGAAGTATCAAATACGATTAAATGGATGTATGTTTTAATGGCATCCTTTTTGTTTATCCTTGCACAAGGTGGTGCATGGTTACAACATAATTTACAATTTAAATATCCGAAGTTAGGACCTGAATGGTGGGGGTGGTATATTGCTGCGTTACCCATAACTTGGTTGTTTCTTAAATCAACACAACTTGGTGTTGAGGGATTCGGTAACTCATTATGGGCTAATCGATTCTTGGGATTCTCCGTTGGTATGATTGTTTATGCAATTCTTACAAGTCATTTCTTTAATCAACCAATGACTTCAAAAGTATGGGTACAAGTTAGTTTATGTGTTATTATAATGTGTGTACAAGTTTTTTGGAAAGAACAAATTCAATAAAAGAAATATGATAATACATGGGTTAGGTGATGAAAGTACGTTGGGTTGGAAATATAGTCTAAATTCAAATATATCTAAACAATACAAAAGTTGGTTGGATTCTAAATTTAATCAGTTGTACCATGAAGATTCATATCTACCATTAAAGAAAAACGTTTGGATTGAAAATTTATCAAATAAGTTAAAATGTGATTTTAATTTACTGGCTAAAGAAGGTAGTACTAATTTAGATATATTTAATTCTTTTGTATCCAATCTTGATTCATTTAAAGAAGGAGATGTTGTTATAATAAATTGGACAAACAATTATAAATTTAACGTTTATACTGATACCAAAGTTCATTCCATTTCTAACGTTTACGATTATACTAGTGTAACGGAGTATATTAATCCATGGCAAGTGACCGGTGTGTATAAAAATAGAAATACTATTGGTTCGGTATATGAGGTTCATACATATGAAAAGGCAATAATAGAAATTTCTAATAAAAAAAATATTCAAGTATTCTTTTGGAGTATTGATAATTTAAATCACCTAACATATGAAGATGATACGTTATTAAAACCAGAATACATATTAGGAAAATATTTAGTTAAACATAGAAAAGAATGTAACATAACTCCATTTGGAGATTATTACAGTGAACTAGATAAACCTTTATTTTATTCTTCCATTAACTATGTAGATAGTTTAATGATTATGATGATGGCAGATTCAAATGGAGAGATAGAATCCAATAAACTTTTGGGAGTAAGGGGTCATGATGTATTATCACATCACTTCTTTTCTCATTTTGTTAAATATTTAAAAAACAAAATAGTAACCAAAAATTTATTATTATGAACCAAATAGATTTACATGGATTAACACATGATGTAGCAGTGGATAGAGCTGAAGATTTTGTATTAATGGAATCACATAACTCTATGTTTGAATGTAGAGTAATAGTAGGTAATTCCTCTACAATGACAAACAAAGTTACTAAAATGTTAGATGGTCATGGATTTAGATATTATATTCCAAGTTGGAATGTAGGAGAAATAATAGTTTCAAATTAATAAAAATGATAAATAACCTATTCCCAACACCAGTATATTATAGTAGTATCGATGAGGAGATATTAAAAAGACTTCAAAAAGATATTACCGAATATGTAAAAAATAATGGTGATTTATTTAAGACAGCTGTTTGGAAATGTAATACAGAAACTAATATATTTTGTGAAGAGAAAAAAGCATTCTTTCCTGAATATCTAAAAGATACTATATTTAAACACACATCAGAATATCTTGTAGAATGTGGATTCAAACCGAGACCATTTTATGTTGAAGATTGTTGGATTACTCTTGGTGGTGATGGAGCATATCAGGAGTTACACGACCATTTAGGTGCAGGTAGTACATCAAATGGATTCTCATCGGTACTTTATATATCGATAGATAAAAACAAAGGTGGGGAGTTTGTTATACAATCACCAATTGATGTTTTAGCTAAATTACTTCCTGAATCAGAAAACGAATTACTTGCTCCACAAATACATATTGAACCACAAGAAGGAATGCTGGTATCGTTCCCCGCTTGGTTAAAACATGGAAGTTTACAATATAAATCAACTGAGAAAAAAAGAATATCAATAAGTTGGAATATAAATTTTAATTAAAAAATTTGGATATATGAAAATAATTTCGTATATTTGTATAAATAAAGGAATATATTATGGCAAATGAAATGGAAACATATGTTAGCATTAAAAATGGTAATAAAGAAGTATCCAAAAAATTAGATGAATTATTTACCCCAACGGAAGGTGAATATAATTCGAGAACCATTGAATTGATTAATCGTTTATATAATAAAGATTTTACTTGGGATATTAGTTTAAGTAAAGATGAAAATGAAGCAAATAAAAATACTTGGCCAGAATATAATTGGTTAGGGGATAATGTTGGGAGTAAATGGATTTATTCTGAATTTGATGGTGATGAAGATTTTTCATATATTCACCTTGTATTAACAACACCATGGTCAGTTCCACAAGGATTTCTAAAAAAACTATCAGAGATATTAAGTGATATAAAAAAAGATTGTTATATAGTTGGAACATATGAAGATGAAGGATATGACCCAATGGGAGCTTTCATATATGCAAACGGATATGATGATATTGAAGATTTAGATGAAGAAATTGATGATGATAGAATATGGGAGGATGATTTTTATACGGAAGAATTAAGAGAAAAAACATCTAAACTACAATCAGATATTGAAGATGCATATTTACAATTTCTAAATGAAAAAGAATAAACTAGGATTTACAGCAGGTAACTTTGATTTATTACATCCTGGTTACATTTATACTTTTGAAGAAGCAAAGAAACATTGTGATACGTTTATTGTATTCCTTCAGAAAGACCCATCTCTACATAGAAAATCTAAATATAAGCCAGTAATTCCATTGTATGAAAGATATAAAACTCTAATGGCTATAAAATATATTGATGCAGTTTATACTTATCAAACAGAAGAAGATTTATTAGATTTAATTACTTATTGGAAACCTGATGTAAGAATATTAGGTGAAGATTATATTGGAAAATCATTTACTGGAGATTATTTACCAATTGAAGTTATTTATACAACTCGTTCACATGAATGGTCAACAACAAAAGTAAAAGATTTAATTACAAAACAAACATTAAAACAAAATCCAAATATAAATGAGAAAACTGATATTCAAAATAGAGGATAACACCTCATCAAAACAAATAGAGTTCATAACAGATAGAACACCTGAATGGACAGAAGAACAATATACAAGAAATAGAGAACCACTAACAATGGAATTAATTAGTAATGAAGCAACGAAAGAAACAAAAGCCGTATCAAGAGAAATTTGATTCGGAAGATGGTATGAGTGTGGGTGAGTTATCTCATCACATAGGAAAGAAGATGACCGAGAAGGTACAGAAATCTCAAAAAGATTTCAAACGAAAATCAAAACACAAAAAAAGGGATAACTATGATGATTGGTATCCTGATAATTATTAAATTAATATATACTTATATATAATGGAAACATTTATTATATTTTTACTAGGAATTATTCTAACACTATGTGTAGTTGGAGTTGTATGGTCGGTTAAATCAATATCATCTATGAGAAAAGAAACTCAAGAATCTTTAGATGAAATTGAAGATTATACTGCATCTATTGATGAGATAAGAGATTTAATTCAAAAGGCAGAACGAGTTATTGTAGAACTAGATGCAAAGCATGATAATATAAATGAAGGAATTTATATTAACCTAGATACACTTGATTCAAATCAAAAGCAGATAGTAGATAGACTTGAAGAACTTGAAGATTTAGAAGAAGAACAAGAACCACAATAAAAACTGGCCCGTTCGTCTATCGGCTAGGACGCCAGGTTTTCATCCTGGTAAGAGGGGTTCGATTCCCCTACGGGCTACAAACATTAAAAATTATGATTATATTAGCAATAGTACTTTTATCTATCTCATGTATCTTGTTAGCAAGAGGAGTATATAAATTACAAAAAAAAGTAAACGATTTACACAATGAAACCAACAGTAGAGTATCTGAATACTATATTGAACTATCCCAAAAACTCGGTAGGGATTATGATGAGATTCATGAATTAATCCGAGGTGTTGAAATAGAGATTAAATCAGATAATAAGAAAAAATTAGAAAAGTTAACGGAACAGATTATAAAAAAGATTCCAACAACTAACGAAGAACTATTAAAAGAAGTTCAACAGATGAGAGATGATTTCTTTGCATTAAGACAAAACTTTTAATATGATAGGAGAAATGTCAGAGTGGTCGAATGTGCTTGACTTGAAATCAAGTGTACTGCAAGGTACCGGGGGTTCGAATCCCTCTTTCTCCGCAATGGTGGTATAACCACTAATTAATAATAATAAAAACATGAACAAATTAAAACAAAAGTTTGGTAAATACTTTCAATTCAAAAATACCACTAATGGAACAGATTACTTTCTAAGAGGATTAGCAACAGTACTATTTATTATTCCGATTGTAATCTTAATTGGAATAGGGGTTGCTCTAATCAAAACCAATGCAGTATTAGCAGGGTTGTTAGTTGGATTGGGTGCATTAGGTATCATACCAATGATTTGGTTTTCACTAGCAACAACTTACAAAAGAATCAATGCATTCTTTCCTAACAAAGCAGGGTGGTTACTTGCGTGTACATTCATATATGCTTTTGTATTAGAAGGATTCAATCCACAAAATGCAATCAATGTGTTAGATACACCAGCACCAACTTTACCCAATGGAGATTACATTACTTACCTTGTATTGGCTCTACCTTATTGGGGATGGAGTTTATATTTACTATTTGGTAATTCTAAAATTAAAAAACATATTGGATAATGAATAATAAAAGTAAAGATATATTAAAAGGAACGATTGCTCTTTCTATTATCACTACACTAATTTGGAGTTTAAATTTAAACTTTGGAATAGTATCAGCAAATTGGTTTGAAGTTTTTGGTGCAGGTACGTTGATAATTATGATACTTGCTTCAATTTTTGTTCGTAAGTAATAACTTAATAAAATGATATTTCCTTCCAATAAACGAAAGGCTAGATATATCAATGACCGATTATATATTATCCATGGGGTAATATCAATTGATAGAGTTAAGAATCCTACTCTGATTAAAGAATGGTTGGGAGTTGATACTGCATTCAAAGTAAACAAAGAAGGAGCGTATTGGTTTTGTGAATTAGTAGAAGAACCTGAATGGGAAGATATAAATTAAATACTTATATACTATGAGATGGGTAGAATACTTTAGAACATTGGCTCACACAGTCAAACTTAAATCCAAAGATGAAAACACACAGATTGGTGCAATTATCGTTGGTAACGATAAAGAAATTGTATCTACTGGTTATAACTCATTCCCACGAGGATTGGATGATACTAAGAAATCAAGACAAGAAAGACCCGAAAAGTATTATTGGTTTGAGCATGGTGAACGAAATGCAATATATAATGCAGCAAGAATAGGAGTATCAACTAAAGGTTGTACTATGTATCTATCTTGTGGAATTCCATGTGTAGATTGTGCAAGAGGAATCATAAATTCAGGTATCACACGAATCTTTTGTGAACGAGGTGTTACTACTAAAGGTACACATTGGGAAGAAAACTACAACAGAAGTTGGGACATGCTAGAAGAAGCAGGAATAGATGTTCAATTTTATGATGATGAATATGGTGGGTTGTAATACTTATTAGTACACCAACACATTTACATCATGACTCAATCTAAATTCACAGAAGGACTTTTATATGAATCCCATTCACTTGGTATATTTAATGAAGTATTTTCATTATCTAAACAATTGAGAGAAGAAGATAGAACACTAGATTTCGATGGTTCTATTGAAAAGGCGTTTTACAAACTATCTACCAAGTAATTTATATCCTTATATTTATAGTAGAAGGATATATAAATGGCACGTCAAAAAAATTCATATAGAGAAACAATTAGGGAAACCAATCCGTTTGACCCTCCACAAGAAAATGTCAGACCAGCACCTCCCAAAACCCCAAACTTTGTAGGTGCAGTTGAGATAACAAAACCATCTGGTAAGGTTACCTCAAACGGAGGTGGGAATTTCCCATCTAAATATCCTCAACTTTTAGCATCAATCGGTTCGGTTGTTAATGGTTTTTACAAAACCTTTACAGAAAAAGAATCATATGCAGCAGTGGATGTTAGTCATGTCATAACCAATAATAATGCAGTTGGTAATTTTTGTACATATCTAATTGATGGTAGTAGTGATTCAATTTCGGGAGACACAAACTGGAGAAGTTTTACAATAAAACAAGAAATGATAGAAGCACTCAAAGTTGGAGACCCTCCAAGTGCTACACCAGAAGAACCAAGTAAGGAAACTGCTGAACCAGTAACCGTAGTTGCAGACCCTGCACCAAAAGCAAGTCCTCCAACAAATACTACTACTCCAACAAATACTCCTACTCCAAGACCAAGAGGAATACGAGGAATGATTGGTAGAGGAAGAAGTTCCTCAACCTCAACTACACCTAGATATGCACCACAACGAGGTGGATTTGGTGGAAGTTCATCTGGTGGAGGTGGTTCAAGAAACAACACTATACTATCCGAAAACGGTCCACTTGGACGAGGTAACTACGAATTTGAAATTAGAAATCAAGGTTCTGATAATTATATTTTTAGAAATAATAACTGGAATAGATTATAATGAATACACAATTACTAAATACAGTTGATTGGAGAAAGTATCTAATAGAAGATGATGATAATCCACGAATAAAAAGATTTCTTGAATCGAGAGGAACTTCGATATTTACAGAACTAACTAGAGGAATTAATTCTGCTAATAAAAATGGTAGAAATAAAATAGTTGTAGTTGTTCATCCAAATGCAGGAAATGCTATATTAATAAAAGAATCTGAATTTATGGAAGTATATGATATAGCTATAAAGTATTTTGAAAAAAACGAAAACTATGAAGGGTGTAGTGAAGTATCAAAATACAAAAGTAATTTTATCAAAAGAAATTCAAAAAAAAGATTACAGAATCACAAAAACTTACTTTAGTATATTTATAGTAAAGATAAACAGGACAACACCATGAAGGGAACATTTTTCTCAGCAGATTTTATTAAAACAGATAATGGACTTAAATTCATAGAACTTAATACAGATACTATGGATGTATTTGGCGCGGTTGATGATGACGGAATTGATTACTCTGGACTTATAACATTACTACAAAACGAAACAATAGATACAATTGAAGTAATATATAAACCATCAATACAACAATCACTTGTAAACCACCTATCAGCATCTATTAGAGATAATGCCTCTTTTATCACAACATGGACATCACACGAAGAAGATTTCAACACAATATACCCAACTGCGGTAACCGATGCATCTAACAAATTTATTCTTAGATTTGCATATGATGAAAACGCTATCGTTGATTCTGTATATGCTAAACATGATGTAAATTCTTTATCTATATTTAATGAGTACACTGCATCGAGTGATGCAATTCCATTCTTTGTTAGTAGTTCCGATATGCATATTGATGTATTGGAAAGAAAAACTAATCCAGGAACTTTTCCAGATATTGTTCTTAAAAGTCAATGGTCAACAAGTACTGTTTCATTTATTAAATTAGGTGGACACTTGGATGATGGAATATATATAACTAGTGATAGCGGAACTCATGCTATAGTTGATGGTAACTATATTGATGTTCAAAACTTACAATACACACATGATTTAGTATCAGGTAGTTATGTAGAGCAAGCGGATGGAGACTTTATTGAAATAAATGGAAGTTATTATCCAAGAATGTGGCATATGACTGGTAGTGAAGATGAGGTTGAATGGATACCTAATCAAGATTTATTACCTACACATATTTTTGTAGATGGTACATATGAAACTGGTTCTGAACATGATGAAGCTCGTATTGAGTATTTCCTATCATCATCTGCATTAGATAGTCATTGTTATTATACTAACTTTGAATATGGTTCTGGTTCGATAGTTGATAATCATGTTACTTCTATTAGACATTATGGGATTGTATATGGTTCATCTCTTACTCACCTAAGTTTAGGAACTGTTAGTGGAAAGAGTATATTAGAGTTACCTACATACGATGATGTAAATTTTGGAGATTTTGATATAGAAGCTCACTTTTATAATAGAAAACATTACCATGAATTTTCAACTTCTTATATAAAAGAGAATAGTAGAAAACGAGGAGTATTCGAAACAGAAAATGTTGTATCAGCCAGTAACGAGATAGTTGATATAACAGATATAGTTAGTGGTTCTGTTGTAAAGGCGTTTTATATACCTGGTATAACTGATGATGAGGATTTAGCTTCTCACTTTATAAATGTATCTGTTGCAGGAAACACATTACCTGCAAATTCTGCTTATACACAATCTGTTGTAGTTTCAACACCTACTTCAATTGAGATGTGGAATAACATGATATATGAATTAAGAGTAAGTGGAAGTGATGAATCGAATTTTATGTCAACAGATACGAATGCTTTACTTTATGTAAGTTCTTCAAATGAATTTAAATTTAAAAATGTTACCTCAATAATACCTGGAGATGATTTCTTATTTAATGTAGATTCTAGTTTAATTCCAATTTTAACATCAAGTGTACATATACTAAATAATAACACAGGTTCTTTTATAGAGATGGATGTTGAAACAGAAGATAATTATATACTTGCAAATGATGCATCCGGAAATCAACAAGTAATGTTAACTGCAACTGTACACAACTTTAAAAAAGTACAATAAAAGGATAATACAATTATGGCTATTACAAAATCAGAAATACCGAGTTTAATTTACAAAACCAAACAAAATAATGCACAAAGTGTAACAGTAAGTGCGGCGGAAAAGGTTGAAGTAAATAGAATTATGGGAAACTTCTTTTCTTATGTTTTAGATAAACATTCGTAAACCACATCTATATACCAATATGTTATGAATTCAATATTTGTTTATTGGACAAAACCGTACCTATATAAAAACAATTCAATAGAATATAATTCAGATAAACACAACTGGGTTAAGGGGGTTGATTTATTAAGTTATGAAGTTGAATATACAAAAACATCTGCACTATCTGCAAGTAAATATGTAGGTAAATCTATACTATATACAGATTCATTAGGATATGAAGTATTCAAAAAATATAATCTTCTCGAATGTTATGATGAAATCAATGTTGATTTACTAAATGAATTTACAGACAACCACACATTTGATGCAGGTACATATTGGACATCTGGTAAAACATATGTAATATGTAATCAAAAAGAACCATTTATTTTTCTTGATTTAGATTTTATACTTTTAGAAAAAGTAGATTATGGATTATTAAAAAACTATGATTTAATTCACAATCAATGGGAATTGAGTAGAAATGACTTATACGTTTCTAATAATAAATTTAAACAACTAGATTTACCATATTACTATCCAAACAACTTATATCCAAATACAAGTTTTCTTTATGTAAATAATATAACTCTACTAAAAGAGTATTGGGAACTACATAAAAAAATTATTTATAATACTGAAGTAGAAACTGGTGTAGATACTTGGCTACTTGCAGACCAAGGTATTCTTGGATATATAGCAAGATTTATGAAACTAAACATAGGATGTTTGGAAGAATGTGCATATATTTCTCATGCAGATGATTGGAAGTATCCAGATGGGGTTGATTTAAACTATGGTGGTATGCCTTATAAAGTATATCTTGGTAAATACAAATCTATATCAATTAAATATTATCATGTTTGGCTTCATAAGGTAAAGTTAATCGAAAAGGAAGAAGAAAGAACTTTATTTTCAAATAAGATGAATACCCTAATTAAAAACTTAGAAAAAGGAACAACACTATTATGACATTAACATATAGCTTTGATTCTAGGATGGGTCTTTATGATGAAACTTCTAAAACAAAAACAACTTGTGTTTCTGATTTAAAATATCTATACGATATGTATAAAGCTTCCATGATACGAGCAAGGGAGTTTGGATATAAAATTAAATTATATGGAGATTCTATAACCATATCTAATTTAAAAGAATACATTGATAGTAGTTATTGTATTGATAATATTAAATTTGATTTAGTAGATGATTTAAAAATATGGATACATACACAGAATGATTTAGATTGTATAACATTTGATGGAGATATTATTCTAACTTCTCGATTGGATTTTATGAATGAATTCGGATACGATGCTATATTTGAAAATAAAGAAACTAAGAAAAATGTATTAAATAAAGAATGGGATAGTTACAATGGATATGTAACTATGCTAGAAATATTTGAAAAATATAATACTGATAAGTTAGTAAAGAACTACACCAATACTAATACCTTTTCTTGTAACGTTGGTGTTATAAAATTCAACAACCAATCTACTAAAGATGCATTAATAAGTGGTTACTATGAAATGAAAAATCATTATCTAAACAACATAGAACCAATTGATAATTTAAGAAAAAAGAAACTAATCCCATCACTTATAATCTGCCAATATCATTTTGCAAACACAATAGAATCAAATAAATTTAATGTTGGATTTTTAAGTGAATCCAATGGACATAGGTATTCTCACTGGGTTGGTGGAATAAAATTCTACAAAGTATGTATCCAAGAAGTATATAATATATTGAATGATGTTGAAAAAACATCTTTTATTTGATATTTATATGAACAAAGATGTTACTTTATGGATACAACAAAAATATTTCAACTTACACTATCGAAAGATACCCTAGTTGAATTTAACTTCTCAGAAGATTACAAAGTAGTTTTTGTAAATAAAAAGAACTATCCACAATATCTTGAGCAACTATTGCACTTATCCAATCTAATGAAAGATGACTTCACTTGGGTAGGTATTCCAGACAAACAAATGTTAAAGAGAAGATTCGAATCCTTTAACTCATCGGTACAACTATTTTATTACAACGATTTACCAATTGGATGGACGTGGGGAAATCCTAACTTCACTCCACTATGGGAAATAACGAATCAACCATTACAAGAAAATGAAATATACACTGGTGGTTCTTTTCTAAGTCAAAAAGTAAAAAAACCAAAAGGTAGTGGTACTGCTATGTATTATCTTACATATAAGAAATTTTTGTACATGGATGGAATAGATTGTTTATATGCGTATGTTGATAATTGGAATCACAAATCAATTCATCTTCTAAAAAAAATAGGTTTCACTAATTTTAATTTTATAAAGGAATAAATGGCAACACAAAACATTGGTAAAAATCCCCCAAAGGGAAAAGTTAGATTTTCAATATCATTATCGGATGAGCAGAAAGAGGCTAAAACAAATATATTATATCATCCGTATAACTTTGTTCTTGGAAAGGCAGGAAGTGGTAAGACATTACTTGCAGTACAAATCGGATTAGATATGTTCTTTCAGAGAAATATAAATCAAATCATTATAACAAGACCAACTGTATCTAATGAAGATAATGGATATCTGCCAGGTTCTTTAAATGAAAAGATGGAGCCGTGGTTAGTTCCAATTCGTTCTAATATGAGAAAGGTTTATAACAAACCAGCAATATTGGAAAAGATGGAGAACGATGAGAAGATAGAACTAGTATCATTATCTCACTTCAGAGGAAGAACCTTTGATAATGCGTGTGTTATTGTAGATGAGTTTCAAAACTTAACTAAACAACAACTTAGTATGGTATTGGGTAGATTGGGTAAAGGTTCTACTATGATACTTTGTGGAGACCCCCAACAAATTGATTTAAAATTTCCAAACGATTCAGCAATACATGATGTTGCCAAAGTAAAAGAATCTAAATATGTTTACTCAATTAACTTATTAGATAACCATAGACATGAATCATTAGATGAGATATTAAGATTGTTACAAAATTATGCATAATGATTTACAATTTTATAAAAAACATGGATGGGTACATTTACAAAAAAAGATAAGTGAAGATGTAGTTCATGAATTACAAACTCGTTCTATTAAATTAAGAAAATGGGTAAATGATAAGATAGGTCAACCTTGTAAATATGGTGGAGATACTCATTGGAAAGGGGTAGGTTGTGCAGGTATGTATGATACCTATCTTTTAGATTTTTATAAATCAAATCTCATGATTGATATTGCAAAAAAACTTTTAAATACTGAAGATGTTTGGTTGTATAACGACCAGGTTGTTGTTAAATTACCCAATGATAATTTTGGATTTGAAGAACATACTGATAATTCAATCGGAGGTAACTTTAATGAAGGTGGTAATACAATAAATATGTCCGTAATACTAACTGATTTTACGGATGAAAACGGAACACTACAATTAAGAGATACGAAGATATATCCAAAAGCTGGAGATATTGTTGTAATACATGGAGATACTCCTCATCAATCAAACCCAAACAACTCAGATAAACCCAGATGTTTATATGCGTGTGTTTATAGTGATAAACAAATTATTTTTAAAAACTTCTATAAAGAAAGAATAGTAAAATCTATTATATGAATACTCAAAGATTACATACACCACATTGGTTCAAAGGTAATATAAATAATATGTTCTTTGGGTTTGTAGATATGCTAACGGAACTTAAAACTATAAAGGATAAGAACACTACTATGATTGAGATAGGTTCTTATATGGGAGAATCCACGATGCTATTTGCATCATCTCAAATATTTGATAAGATTTATACAATAGAACCACATGAGGGACACGAGATATTTAACGAGAACCATGATTATTCTTGGGAACTTGTTAAACAACAATTCGAAATAAATACACGATACTTTGATAACATATCTTTAATATCAGATTATAGTTACAATGTTGTTGATACCTTTGAAGATAATAGTATAGATTTTATTTACATAGATGCTAATCACTTATACGAATCAGTAAAGCAAGATTTAACATTGTATTATCCTAAAGTAAAACCAGGTGGATATATTGGTGGTCATGATTATCAAAAAGATTGGCCTGGTGTAGTTACTGCAATACATGAGATAATTGGATATCCTGAAAAGGTATTTGATGATGGTTCTTGGATTAAACAAAAACCCAAAAAAATAAGTCAAAAAAGACTTGTATAATTCAATTATTTTTCGTATATTTACTATGTAAATGAGTGATAATTAAACCCTTTAAAATAGTAAATTATGTTAGTAGTATTAGAATCAGTAGGAAGTGTGTTCGACACAAATCAAGGAATTATTTACCCACAAAATATAGATGGAAGTTATGATAAAAACTTCTCTATATCAGTTATCGAAGAAGAAGTAGCTTCTGATTGGTGGGAATCGTTATCTTCTGAAGATTATAAAATAGTAATAAATAATTCATAAAAAGCTTGTATAATCCAAAATAAAGTCGTATATTACTTATGTAATAAGAAATGACAGTTAAACTTTAAAACAATGAATTATATAAACAACGAAAATGTTAAGTCAATACTTTCAATCGGTGATTGGGGAGTATCAGAATGTTCAATGAGTGGAACTATCGAATGGAATCATCCTTCGAAAAACACTACTATTCTCGCAACTCCCAATTGGGAAGAGGATGGATTAGTTCCAATTGATATGACTAATGAAAATGGTGAGTATGAAAAAATTATAGATGTGGTGTTGAGTGGTTCTTTATCACAACAACTTAATCAGTACGAAACAATTGTAGAATCAGTACTAGTAAATTTATAATATGATAAATACTAAAATTAAATTTGAAAACAAATACGGACAAATCCAAGAAGGAGTTGTTACAGATGCTAACTACCAATGTGACTGGGATAAAGACCTCAATGGGTGTATCCAAGTAGAAGTAGATTATGGTAGTAGTATTATAGGAACAGTAAATACATTAATAGATAAATCACAAATAATATGAGTTTAGAACTAAAAGAATATATGTTCACCTTTGAAGGTGGAGGATGGAATACTTGTTGGGCAAAAACCCTACGAGGAGCTAAGAAATTAGCAGTACAACAATATGCTGACTCTGATACTTTAAATGTAAGAGTTGATTCAGTTCACCTTGCAACTAAAGCAGGATTACGAGCAGCAATGAGTACCTTTTATTAAAACAATTAAATAAACAATTAAAATTTAAATTATGATTAAAGCAATTAAAAGTAAAATGTTAACTTACCTATTCAAAGATTGGGTAATGAATGAAACAGATTTAGAAACACTACAAGTATCTAAAGAATTTATTAAGAAACGAGAAATAGCAATTACAGGTCATATACCCATAATGGGATTCAGGTCTCATTTATCTCCGGAGAAAATAAACTGAAAATAAACACTAAAAAGTTTGGTAAATCCAAATTAAAGTCGTATATTTACATAGTAAATGAGTGAGAGTACTAACCTTAATAAAACAAAAAATTTGAAGAAAAAAGTAGTTTACATCGATATGGATGGAGTTTTAGTTGATTTAGAAAAAGCATTTGATAAGTTTTTCAAACTTCACCCTTATCTTAAAGAACGATACAAAGATAATCCTGACCATATCCAAGGTATATTCAGAAACCCACCTCCAATCAAAGGAGCAATTGAAGCTGTAAAGAAATTACATGAAAGTGGTAAGTATGAATTATTCATTGCAACTGCTGCTCCTTGGGGTAATCCTGGTTCAAATACTGATAAAAGATTTTGGATTGAAGAACACTTTGGAAACCTATTCCACAAGAAAATGTTTATCACTCACAGAAAAGATTTATTAATGGGTGATTACCTTATTGATGATAGAGTTAAGAATGGAGCTGGTGAGTTTAGTGGTGAGTTGTTAAGATTCGGATTGGATTGGGAAAACAACTACACACCAAATGAGTATCCAACTTGGGATAGTATATTAGAAAAGTTATTGTAATGAAAGATAATCATAGAAAAGAACAAACAGAAAAATTCGCATTAAGTGGAATAGCATTTTTTGGAGTATTACTTGTGGTATTGTTACTATTATCATCACTCATGAGTTGTAGTGTTGAAGATGATATCTTAGTATTAGAACAACCAACATTAGAAATAGATGGTAGATTACCTATCGATAATAATGGATACTATCATTTAGAACTAAATCAAAATACTAATCAAACAATACACACAGTAAGTGGTACTGTTGGTAATACACTTAATCTACCTCCTTTAAAAGTAGAATGGGAAAGTAACTTACAATGGGTATATCAAGATATGTTAGTAGATGTAAGTAACTCTTCTTCATATGTTATGGATGGAACTGTTAATAATGTAATAGGACCAGTTAGAACAATGCTAGGAGATACTCTTATATTAACAGGTACAATTAGAGAACATCTAATATCTGATTCTATAAAAATAGTATTAGAATGAAAACTAATTTTATAGAATTTCCATTTATACCAATTACAAAAAGTACATTTGAAAGACAAGAGTGGGAAGAACATACTGATACCGATGGGGAAGATGAAGAGGGCAATCCAATAACATATACTTATTATGTACTTCCATTACCAAAAGATAATCCAGATAAAAATGCACCTACTCTAATATCTTGTGCTAGTGATGAATGGGATGAGTTGGGGATTCCCAAGGGACATTTTGTTATTGAAATTTGTGATTTAGCCGGATTAGGGTTCTGTAAAACCGAAGAAGAGTTAATAATTCTTTACAGATGTTTAACTGGTGAAGATATAGAATGACACTTTGTCATGTTATATGTTGACAAAACTGACAAAATGTCATCTTATATGTTGACAAATACAATTGGTACGGATTTGGTACAATAGATAGTAAATGTATAATTAAAAAAAAAAGGAATATTATGTTTTACACAATTAATGAAAATTTCGTAGATAACTTCTTTAAGGATATCTACACAACAAAACCAACTAATAGATTGAATTCACAATTTGAAGCAACAACATTAGAAGATGGTAAACAACAAGTTACAATTAACACTATTGGACATAATCCAAAAGATATTACAGTAGATGTTACTGAAGAAGAAGTTACAATCAAATCTACTAAAGGAGAAAGTACTTCTTCGTTTGTAAAAAATATTGATTTAGTATTGACAGTTGGTACTGATTACGATGGTACAAAAACAACTGCTAAATTTGATAATGGGTTACTCACTCTCCTTATTGATAAGAAAACAAATAGAAAGGCAAAGTCTTTAAAGATTTCTTATTAACCCATAATCATTCAAAAGAAGAGGGAGAGTAAAATCTCCCTTTTTTTATATCCTAATATTTATACTTACACAATAAACTATATCAAATGAAAGATATTTACAAATCAAAAGTAGACGATACAATCGAAATGATGGAAACACGAGTTAAGATTGTAAAAGAAATGGTTACAGGAGAAAGACCTGCTGATTCTAAGCAAGCAGATACTTATCTACGAGAAGTCCTTGGAGGATTAGAAAAAGTACGAGAGATTGTAATTAGGGGGTAACCTTATGAAATTCAGAACAGTATTATTAGGATTAGCAGCATTGTTCGTGGCATTTAATGCGGCGTTCTTTTCGGTAAGTGGTTTATCTAAACTATTTGCTGGAGCAGCATTCTCTGTAATAATAATGGCAAGTTCATTAGAACTAGCAAAACTTATAACTGCTGGTTATCTTTACAACTATTGGGAAAAAATAAATAAATCATTTAGAATCTATCTAAGTATTGCAGTTCTTATATTAATCCTTATAACCTCACTAGGTATCTATGGATTCTTAACATCTGCATTTCAAGATACATTTAATCAATATAGTATAAAAGAAAAACAATTAGCATTCCTACAACAGAAAGAACAGTTTTGGGGTGATGATGTTGCAAGATATGATGAAGAACTTAAAAGAATTTCTACTAACATTAGTACTCTTTCTAATGCGAAATCTCAATCAATCCAAGTACGAGACACCTCGGTGGTTGGGGGCGTTAGAACAACCATCTCTACTTCCGAACTTAGGATGGCAGCGAAACGTATCGAAGTTGAAGAACAAAATCGTAAAGGTGTTCAATCCAAAAGAGAAGTAGCATCTGATTCACTTCAAGGAATACAGTTACAGATATTGGATTTAGAATCTATGGAAGGTGTATCATCTGAATTAGGACCACTTGAATATCTTAGTGGGTTGTTAGATAGACCTATGGATGTTATTATCAATTGGTTTATTCTAATCATTATATTTGTATTTGACCCATTAGCAGTTGCTCTTGTAATTGCATTTAACAACGCAGTAATGGTTGATAAAGGAATTGTTAAAAAAGATAAAGTAGTTCGTAAGAGAGAACTATATGGGGAAGATGATGATAGTGATGAGTTAAATGAAGAAGAAGAGGAATGGGCTAACGATGAAGATGTAAAAGATTTCTTAGAAAGAGAAGATTCATATGAAGTTGAGGAAGATGATGAGCTATTTACAGTTGCTGGAATGACAAATGATAAAGAACAATCTTTCAATGAGTTTCAAAAGAAACAAGATGAATTTGATAAAGCCGATTTAAATAAAGATGGTGTTGTAACTGAAGAAGAAGCACGAGAATCATATAAAAACGGAGGTTGGAAAAATGCATATAATGGTAAACCATTCTATCATCATCCTTGGTTTGATTGGTCTAAAACTAAAAGTTGGATAAACGATAGAAACGCTATAAACTATTGGATTAAATCCAGAGGTGGTTCACAAGGACAGTTAACAAAAATAAAACAACAATATCCAGACGATTTTACAACAAAAACTTATTAACATGAGTGTACAAATTACCGATAGAGCAAAAGCTCAATTACTAGACAGTTTAAAAGAAGAAAACAAATCAACCGATACACATCATCTGAGAGTTGGTGTACTGAGTGGTGGTTGTAGTGGTCTCCAATACTTTATGGAGTTTGGAGAAAAATCTGATACATTAGATGGTGATAAATCATTTGACTTAAATGATATTAAATTAGTAGTAGATAAGCAATCTTCAATGTATTTAATTGGGTCTCAATTAGATTATTCAAGTGGATTAAATGGTAAAGGATTTGAGTGGTCTAATCCTAACGCTAATAGAACTTGTGGATGTGGTGAAAGTTTTTCACTATAAAGCTTGTATAATTCAAATATTTTTCGTATATTTACATTGTAAATAAAACGTAAAACTATATATTATGAATTTAGGTTATGCCTGTATCAACATGACTCTTGGTTCTCAGAAACCAAAAGTTACTACAAATCGTTCAATGATTAAACGTACATTCTTAGAGAGGGGTGTAGAATATGCTGGTGAGTTAGGATTACAAAACTCACGAGATTTGTTCACTATTTTAGAGTGGAACAATACCAACAACATTAAATGTTTCAGATTATCTTCGGAGATGTTCCCATGGGCTTCTGAATATGATATAGAAAGTTCTCCATACTATAACAGAATAGAAACTATATTAAAAGCGTGTGGTAAATATGCTACTGATAATGGTATTCGTATCACATCACATCCTGGTCCTTTTAACGTATTAGTATCTCCTCGTGAGCACGTTGTAAAGAATACCATTACTGATTTAGAAGTTCATGGTAAGATATTTGATATGTTAGGATTATCTCGTACTCCATATAACAAACTAAACATTCATTGTAATGGTGTGTATGGTGATAAGATATCTGCTATGGATAGATTCTGTAAGAACTTTGAGAAACTATCACCAGCAGTACAAGGAAGGTTAACAGTAGAGAACGATGATAAAGCATCTATGTACTCTGTAAAAGATTTGATGTACATACATGAACGTATTGGTATTCCTATTGTATTTGATTACCATCACCACAAGTTCAACACAGGTGGTTTATCAGAACAAGAGGCATTAGAGTTAGCAATCTCTACATGGCCTGAAGGTATTACACCAATGGTTCATTATTCCGAATCAAAGGCATTACATGAAGAAAACGATAAACTCAAACCACAAGCTCACTCTGATTACATTAATGATTTACCAAACTTATATGGTAACAATGTAGATGTAATGGTTGAGGCAAAGGCAAAAGAACTATCTATACTTCCATATATTAATTCTAATAAGTGTGCGTATAGTGGATTATTAAGTACATCAAGTTATGAATAAAATAAAACAACACTTACAAAGATATATTGGGTGGTACTTTTTAGTAGCATCTATTGGATTGATTATAGGAGAAGAATACTTTACAGGTTTTCTTATAGGATTGATAACCCTTTTAAAAATACCACCATTCGATTGGATAGGTAGAGCTATGGATTGGGCGGCTGGAATCGGAGTTTATTGGGGATTGAAAATGAGAAGTTGGAAAGAGAAACAAAACAAACCAATTCAAGTAATAGTAACAATAGTTGCTATAATTATTATATTATTACTATGGTGGTTTATGCCTGAATGTGAACTATGTTAGAACCCAAAGAATGGTTAGATAAAAATGAGTGGGGAAATCAACCGATAGAATCGGATGCATTTTCTCATTACACAATGTTAGATACTTTAATGGAAGAGTATGCAAAATATTACATGAAAGAGAAATTAAAAAATATTACTAATACAATTAATGTTAATAAATTTATTTAATAATGGATAGAGGAAAACGATTACAAAAATCAGAATCAGCAAGAGAAAAAAGAATCAAAACAAAAGAAGTTATTGATACAGTAGAAAAACGAAAATATGCAGATGCTAAGAATCTTAAAAAGAAATATAAAAAGATTAAAGAAAGACATCACGATAATAAAATTTAAAATTATGAAAGAAGAAAAGAAAGTAAGACAATATAGAAGTAGACAAGGAAGAAGTGATAAACAATATTCCAACAATATGAAAGTAATGACATATGGTTGTTTAGGGTTAGGTACTATGATAATAGGAATAATTATATATGGTATAATAACCAATGGCTAACCAAAATAAAATACAAGAAGTAGTTGTAGTTCATAAAGGACCTCGTAAGAACTCAAAGATAATACTAGAAGTATTTGAAAATACACGAGTAGATGATATTATAAGTACACGAAAATTAAAACCATTAATACCAAAAGAAAACGAAATACTCGATATAGGAGTTGGAATAAGTTTTAAAGAAAGATATAAAAAGAAATATAAATTAAAGTGAGCACAAAAAAACATTTAGTAGTAATCGGTCATCCTGACCATAAATCATTTTGTTACAATGGTATATTTAAAACCATTATAAGACAACTGAAGAGATACAAAGAAACCTTTGAGGTTATTGATGTATATGATGATAAACTACATAGAAACCGAGAAGACTTGATAACTGAATATAAACGATTGGTTACATGGTCAACTCATATTTACTTTGTATCACCAGTATGGTGGTTTAGAATGACACCTAAGATGGAAACATTTTTCGATGAAGTATTTACACCAGGATTTGCATATAAGTTTGTACCTTTATTTGGTAAGTACGCTTATCCAAAACCATTTTTGAAAGATAAAAAGGTTAGAACATATATTACACATGGAGCACCTATGTTACCTGTTGTTACATTATATCTAAATTCAGTTAAGTTAAGATTGGTAATGGGTGTGTACACATTTGTATTTGGTTGGAACATTAATAGATGGAGAAAAACAAAACAATTCTGGTCAGTTCCATTTGTAGATAAGGAAAAAAGAGCAAAATACTTACGAGTAGTAAAAGAAGATATAAGAAAGGATTTAGGACTTTGAAATTAAGAGAAAATCAAATAGAACCAGTAGCAATTGGAGTTGAGTTTTTACGAACTCCAAAAATGAAACCATCGATTATCGTAGCACCAACTGCTTTCGGTAAATCGATTGTTATTGCTGCAATTGCCAAAGAACTTGGTGAAAAGATTTTGGTTCTACAACCATCAAAGGAGTTATTAGAACAAAACTATAATAAGTTTGTTACTCTTGGTGGAACTGCATCAATCTATTCAGCATCAGCTGGTAGTAAAGAAATGGGTCGTGTAACTTACGCAACAATTGGTTCGATAATCAATATTGCACACGAGTTCAAACAAATGGGGGTGAGTAAGATTATCATAGATGAGTGTGACAGATACCCACGAAACAAATCAGGACAATTAAGAAGATTTGTAGATGGTATGAAAGCAACTCATGTCCTTGGTCTTACTGCAACCCCCTTGAAATTACAAACTAATCTTGGAGATACTGGTCCATATTCAAAATTAGTAATGTTAACGAATCGTTCTAAACATGGTGTATTCTTTAAGTACATACTTCATGTTTCTCAGATTCAAGATATTGTTAAATTAAAGTATTGGAGTCCACTAGAATATCAATCATATGATTTCGATACAGGTGCACTTGTTTATAATTCAAGTGGTGCAGAATATACAAGTGATTCTATTGCTCGTTCTTATGAGAATCAAAACATTGGTGATAAGATTGTAAAGAAGATTGCAGAAGTACAAGATAGAAAATCTATATTAGTTGCAGTACCAACGATAGAACAAGCTACTAATCTTGCAAAAAGAATACCACAAGCAGCAGTAGTTCATGGAGGAACTCCAAAAGCTGATAGAAAAAGAATCATAGAAGAATTTAGAAATCAACAGATACGAGTTATTGTACAAGTTAATGTACTAACAGTTGGGTTTGATTATCCTGAATTAGATTGTTTGATTACCGGTAGACCAACCGCATCTATATCTTGGTGGTATCAGTTTGTTGGAAGAGGAACTCGTATTCACGATGATAAGAAAGATTGTTTGGTTGTAGATTTTGTAGGTTCAGTAGAAAAGTTTGGTAAAGTAGAAGAACTATATTATAAAGATACTGGTGGTGAAGAATGGGAATTGTTTGGAGAAGGTAAAAAGCAACTTACAGGTATTCCAATGCACGAAATAGGAATTCACTTAGAAGGTGGTATCAATCTTGCAGAAAAGAAAAACGAAGATGGTGATATAGAAAAGATTTATATGACCTTTGGAAAGTATAAAGGTAAACCTGTTGCATCAATTCCTCCTTATTATAGAAAATGGATGATAGATAATATCACATGGGGACCTTGGAATATAAAAATAAAAGAAGAAATAGAAAGATTACATAATTTATAATATGAATAGTTTAGATTTACGATACCAAAAGATATTGCAAGATATCTTGTTAGAAGGAAAGGAAAAGGGTGATAGAACTGGTACAGGTACTATATCTGTATTTGGTAAACAAATCAGACATGATATGAGTGAAGGGTTTCCTTTACTAACCACAAAGAAGATGGCAGTTAAAACTATGATGACTGAATTGAAGTGGTTTCTAAAAGGAGATACTAACATCAAATATTTAGTTGATAATAATTGTCATATTTGGGATGGTGATGCATATAAAGCATATCCACATAAAGATGAACTTACTCAAAAAGAGTTTATACAAAAAATAAAATCAGGTTGGGAGTTTGCAAGAAACTATGGAGAACTTGGACCAATTTATGGTAAACAATGGAGAGAATGGAATGTAAACGTACCTCACAAAACAATGGATGGGGTTTATCATACTAGAACAATAGACCAAATCCAAAATCTAATCAACGAACTCAAAACAAACCCCAATAGTAGAAGATTAATAGTATCAGCTTGGAACGTAGGTGAGTTAGGTGATGTAGTTCTTCCTCCTTGTCATTATGGATTCCAAGTTTATACGAGAGAGTTAAGTGATAGGGAGAGGTATGAGTATTGGTTTAAAAATAATTATGAGACAGGTATGGAATATAATGAGTCGAATATACCTAATTTTGATGATGATTATTATACGACAACACCGAAGAGGTCTATATCTTTAATGTGGAATCAACGTTCAGTAGATACATTCTTAGGGTTACCATTTAACATCGCATCATATGGTACGTTACTACAATTAATTGCTGATGAATGTGATATGATTGCTGGTGAACTGATTGGGAACTTAGGTGATACTCATTTATATAAAAATCATATTGAACAAGCAGAAGAACAAAGATTAAGAAGTTCTTTTACATTACCAACAATAAAATTATCTAACGTAGATATTTTAAGTGGAGAATGGGATTATGAAATAGAAGGATACAAATATCACCCAACAATTAAAGCACCTTTAAGTAATTAGCATATGAAATTTTGGGAAAGTGAAACTCTTACTGATTATAAATTATATGAGGAATTAAAACGAACTAAGGATTGGGGAAGATTGGCCGAATGGTTACCTATCTTATTAACTCAGTATCCTAAATTAATACCTTATATAGTAAACCGAATCGATAGTTGTTTTGGAACACATATTGTATATGTGGTAAGAACCAACAAAGGAATCAAAATCGGATATACCAAAAATTCAATCAAAGATAGATTTGCAGAAAATAGATACGAAGGTGCAGAATCATTCCAAATCATAGAGATATTAAGAGAAGATAAATTTCAAGCATTGGGAGCAGTTAAATTTGAATCTAAATTAAAACAATTAAATAAATCCTTTGGAATCAAAACTGATATGATAATGCCAGGAAAAGGAGAATTGTACGATGGCAAATACGAATCTGAAATTTTAAATCATTACGATGGTTATAAAAAGAAATACAAAGAAATAATAGGAATAAAATCACCTAATTAAAATATGGAACATAAAAGATTATACGAGATTAAGATTGAACAACTCGAAAAAGAAAATCAAGAACTTAAATTAAAACTTGAAAAACAAGATTTAATTAAGGAAGGTTATAAAGAAGAAATTTCAAAGTGGAATAAGAAATATAAAGATTTAAAAAACCAAATCAAAAATGGATAAAAAAGAAATTACCGCAGAAGTACGAAGATTGAAGTTAATAAAACCTCAAACACAAAAGATAAAATTACAAATCCAAAAGTTACAACAAAAATTAGAAGAATGATAAGAACCGCAGAATGTGTATCACCGATGCACCCAGATAAAATGTGTGATAGAATATCAGATAGATTATTAGATTTACATTTACAACAAGACCCAAACTCACGAGTAGCAATTGAAACTTGTGGAGGAATTGGTATGGTGTTTATTACAGGAGAAGTTACTTCAAATGCAGTAGTAACACGAGAAGATATCGTAAGAGCAGTACATAATATAACTACCGATGATAAGATTGAAGTTATCATTAACATCAACTCACAATCACCAGAGATTGCAAATGGAGTAGATACTGGTGGAGCAGGTGACCAAGGAATTATGATTGGTTATGCTTGTAGAGATAATGAAGAATTCTTACCACAAGAATATTATCTATCAAGAGAATTAAATAAATTTGTATTTGATAAATATCCATATGATGGTAAAACTCAAGTTACTATGAATGGTAACTCACTTAGAGTTGTTTGTTCATTCCAAAATGCACCAACCGAAATGTTAGAAGGTTTAGTGGGAGGATTCTTTAGTAGGTATCCACAATATCACATTGAAGCATTACATTGTAATCCTGCAGGTGATTGGAACATTGGTGGGTTTACTGCTGATGCTGGGTTAACTGGTAGAAAGTTAGCAGTAGATAATTACGGACCGAGAGTTCCAATTGGTGGAGGAGCGTTTAGTGGGAAGGATGCTACGAAGGTAGATAGAAGTGCGGCATATATGGGAAGAAGAATCGCAGTAGATATCTTAGAAGAAAGACCAGAGGTACAGGAAGTGATGGTACAACTTGCATATGCAATTGGATATAATCAACCACTTCAAGCAACAGCAATTGTTGATGGAAAACACGAATTTATTAAAGGATATGATTTATCTCCAAATGGAATTATTGATTTCCTAGAACTTAGAAATCCAATATTCGGTAGAACTGCTGGGTTTGGACACATGGGTGCAGGATTTAATTGGAAATAAATTAGGATATATGAAAATTTTTTCGTATATTTGTATAACAAATAGCTTAAGATGACTAAAAAATATAAAGTAATACTATTGAGTGGAGGATTTGACCCTGTTCATAAAGGACACATTGAGTGTATTAATATAGCTAAAGAATTGGCAGATGAAGTTTGGATTGGATTAAACAACGATAGTTGGTTACGAAGAAAAAAAGGTAAATCATTTATGAAAGAACAAGAAAGAGCTTTTATTATGAGTAATCTAAAAGCAGTTGATTGGGTTTATATAATGAATCCAAAATCAAGTGGAGATAATACTGCAATTGACTTTATAGATGAAGCTAGATTAAAGTGGATAAAAGAAGGAAGAGGTGAGTTGAAAGGTAATATGGCATTTGGTAATGGAGGAGATAGAACAGAAACAACTACACCAGAGAATGATGTATGTAATTCATATGGAATAGCTTCAGTATGGGGATTAGGAGATAAAGTACAATCTTCATCTTGGTTATTAGAAAAATATTTAAACATAGCAGAATAATGAATATAGAACAATTAGTAAAAGATTACCCAAACGATATGGAGTTGGGAAAGGCTGTACGAGATATATACAGAAAAGAAAAAGAATATCTCAACCAACATAAGGATATAAAAATATATGAATCACCTGATAAGGGAGAAACAATATATGAAAGACCTTTTGGTGGAGATGTAACGAAAAGAAAATTAGTAACAAAACAATTAAATTTATTCGATGAAATTAATTAAAAAAGAAAGTCAATTAAAAACTCCATTGATTGCAAAACCAATGAGTAAAAAAGAAATTGATTCAATATCAACAACTTTATTAACAGAACTTACTAAACATGGTGGTATTGGACTATCTGCAAATCAAATTGGTTTGGATATTCGTGCGTGTGTAATTAATGTTAAAGAACCATTGGTATTAATTAATCCACGAGTTATTGATGTATCTAAGGAAACTGTTGCGTATGTAGAGCAATGTTTATCATTAGATAAAACCATGAGAAAACCAGTTAAAACAATAAGACATAAATCATTTAAACTAGAATGTGATAATTTAGGTGTAGTAGAATTTGGACCAGATAAGGTAGATTCTGAATGGAAAGATTCTAATGAATTCTTTTCAGATGAAGGATTATTAGAGTGTGTTTGTGCTCAACATGAGATAGACCACCTTAATGGAGTTCTTATAACAGATTCTTCAAGAAGATATACTACTACAATTATTGCACCAAAAAAATATGGTAGAAACGAAAGGGTAATGGTAAAATTACCAGATGGTTCTACTGAATTTATGAAATACAAAAAAGCAGAACCACTACTTTCAGTTGGTTGTGAAATCTTATAATTTAAACTAAAACATGGGAAAACTTATATTTACATATACAGATAAAGACTACATAGAAGATAATAGAGAAGTAAGCAAGATTGAATTAGATGTACCAGATGATATGGATATTCACGAATTCAAAGTAGTTTGTGTTAGGCTTGCATCTACAATCGGTTATAGTAATAAATCAATAACAAAGGCGTTTGGGGATTTAATCTACGGAGATGAAAATCCAAATACTATAAAAGAACTACTACATGAACTCAACGTCATTACAAATAAAAAAACTTAACGATAGGTTGTTAACACAAAATGTGATTATACAAACACTTATAAATATTTTGATTGAAAGCGAGTTAGTTACAGAAAAAGAATTACAAACAAAGATTGAAGATAACCTTGATGATATTCAAGATATAATAAATTCAATTGAGATAACAACCTCAGATGATGAAGATGATTCAGTTATGAGCTCCATGTATTTTGGACCACATGGAGAAGCCTAAAAATTTATTACATTTTATTTGGATATATGGAATTTTTTTCGTATATTAGTAGAATAATATGTTTAATTAAAGGGAGACCTTATGAAAAGACAAGTAATATTTACGTTAGTACTTTCAGGACTATCGTTTGGAGTAATTGACTCCGCAGTAACTAAAGATAAATCAACTAATCAAACTGAATTAATTGATTTACAAAAAGAAAGAGAAGAAGAACTCTGTAAAATTGAAGAAGAAAAATACCTACTAGAATTGCATCATGAAGAAGAGTTACAAAACTTTTTAGATGCATTAGGATTCAGAGAAAGTGGTAATAGATATCACATAACAAACAAGTGGGGATACATGGGTAAGTATCAATTTGGAAGAAGTACTTTAAAAGGATTAGGATTCAAAGTAACTAAAGAAGAATTCTTAAATAACCCACAACTACAAGAAGAAGCAATGATGGCTTTATTACTACACAACAAAGAAAAACTTCAAAAGTATATCGATGTATTTGATGGACAAACTGTTAATGGTATGTACATCTCAGAAAGTGGTATATTGGCAGCTGCACATCTTGGAGGACAGGGTTCTGTAAAACGATACTTTAAAAATGGAAAAGTTTTTAAGGATGGTAATGGAACAAAAATCACTTCTTATATGAATAAGTTTAGTGGTTATGAAATTAAATTAAAACCAAATTCATGATAGAATTATTAACTACCTATAATATTGTTATAGGAATTTCAGTAGTCATAAATATCGTACTACTAATAGGAGTTCGAAACCTATTAAAACAAAACGAACAATTAGAAGATAGGGTAGTAAATACCATTTATTCAACTAGAGATAAGGTAGAAAATGCATTAACTTCAATGAGAAAACTAGATACTAAACAAGCATTTGAAAAAGATGATGAGGTTGGTATAAGCTTTAGTGAAATAAAAAAAATAATAGAAGAGTTAAACAACGAAATATAATGGCGAAAAAAAGGAGAAAAAAATCCAAAATTTATTTTGGTACACCTGCACAGGAAGCAATAATAAAATATAATGCAAGTGATAATTTTGAAGAAAGGTCTCAGATATATGAAGAAGGAATCAAATACCCATTCGAAAAACTTGCAGAAAATGTTCTTAATACATTCAAGTTTTCTTATTTCGATGTACCAAAAAAAGATATCCAAACAGAAGTAGTATCTACAATGGTAGAAAAAATGCATATGTTCAAACCTGGTAAAGGTAGAGCATTTTCTTACTTTACAATTATAGCAAAGAACCATTTAATTTTAAAAAATAATGGTAACTACAAAAGATGGAAACAAAACAATCTCCTTTCACAGATGCCCGAAACATGGAATCCTGAAAATGATTTTAATGAAGTTGAAGAAAATAATGAATTCAAAGATTTTAAACAATTGATGTTAGAATTTTGGGATAGTAATTTAAACTCAATCTTTACAAAGAAAAGAGATTTACAAATAGCAGATGCTGTATTAGAATTATTTAGAAGAAGTGAGCATATTGAAAACTTTAATAAAAAACATTTATATCTGTTAATCAGAGAAATGACTGATTGTAAAACTCACTACATTACTAAAGTTGTCAATGTAATGAAAATACATCAAAAGAGAATGTTAAATGATTATCTTGAACATGGGGATTTCAGAACAGAAAAAGAAAAGTTTGGTGTAGAAAAGAATAATGATTTTATAGATACTGATTACTTATAATAAAAAATATTAATGAGTTATATATTAGGAATTAGTTGTGGATATCATGACTCAGCGGCATCTTTAATAAAAGATGGTATAGTGTTAGGAGCGTGTGAAGAAGAAAGATTCACAGGTATAAAACACGATTCTTCATTTCCACATAATACGATTGATTGGTTATTTAAAAAGTATTCTATAACCAAAGAAGATTTAGATTCTATTTGTTTCTATGAAGCTCCTTTTGAAAAATTAGATAGAATAGAAACCTCTACAAAAAAAGGTGGAGTATTAAAATACTTTAACAGAAAAAGTATTATTATTAATAACAAAACTGCATATAAAGAATTAATGTTAGATATTGATTCTTATACTGGTAGTAAAACAAATGTTGTGTTTACCGAACATCACCTATCTCATGCAGCGTATTCATATTATACTTCTCCATACAATAACGCTATTATAGTTTCAGTTGATGGGGTTGGTGAATGGGAAACAACTACAATATATGAGGGAACAAAAAACAAACTTAAAAAATTAGATTCAATAAAATTTCCACATTCACTTGGAATGTTCTATTCTGCATTTACTGCATTCTTGGGATTTAAACCAAATGAAGGGGAATATAAAATGATGGGATTGGCACCGTATGGTGATTCATCTAGGTATATAGATAAATTCGATTCAATTATATCAGGTAAAGGGGGTAACTTTAAATTAAACATGGATTTATTTACATATGAATATTCAGATACACATATGTTTAATGAAAAACTTGGAATGTTACTTGAACTACCAAACAGATTACCAGAAGAACCACTTACACAAGACCATAAAGATTTAGCGGCATCTGTACAAGCTATATATGAAAAATATTTTTTTAATTTATTGGAAAAAGCTTTTTCGTTATCATCATCTCGTAACTTATGTTTAAGTGGAGGTTGTGCGTATAATGGAACTGCAAATGGAAAGATATTAGAAAAAACTTCTTATAATAATTTATGGATACCACCTGCACCATCTGATTCTGGTTCATCAATTGGATGTGCTTTGCATTATTACTATGATAATAATGTATCATTGAGAAAGATAAACACCAATCCATATTTAGGTCCAGAGTATTCAAAGGAATCTATAAAATCTACTATTGATAAATTTAAGAAATATATCTATGGAGAATATGTAGTTAATTCTCAAATAATAAAAATTATATCTAAAGAAATTACTGATGGAAATATAATTGGTTGGTTTGAGGGTAGAATGGAGTTTGGTGCAAGAGCACTAGGTAATCGTTCTATATTAGCAAATCCAAGAGACCCTCAAATGAAATCTCGTTTAAATATGATGATTAAAAAAAGAGAAGGGTTTAGACCATTTGCTCCTATTGTACATAGAGAAAAACAGGTTAAATATTTTAAATATAATAGATTAGTTCCATATATGAATCAAGTAGTAAAGGTTAAGAAAGAATTCGTTGATAAACTTCCTGCTATAACACACATTGATAATTCTGCAAGAATACAGAGTTTAGATTCTAAAGATAATCCAAGAATATACTCTTTATTAACTCAACTTGAAATAGATAATGAGTATCCAATTGTTATCAATACCTCTTTCAATTTAAAAGACCAAACAATGGTTCTAACACCAGAAGATGCAATAAAAACATTCCTTGATTGTGAAATGGACACTCTTGTACTTGGAAATTATATTATTAGAAAAACAATTATTTAATTATTAAAATATACTTATTGAAAGATAGAGGACACTGTTTTAAGTTATAAATTACCTCGGAAATCTCTAATCGTATAATAAAGTGGTTAGTACAAAATACCCCTCCAATCGGTGGGGTTTTTTTATACATAAATATATAAACCCATAATACACTTATTTAATTGAAGGTTGAATATATATTGTAATTTTTTTTATCATATATACCATAGTTATTAACGGATATCCCTTAGTTTTGCAAGATGGAAAAGTTATTCATATTTAATTAAAACAAAAGGAGAACAATATGGAATTTTTGAAAAAAATAGGCTCTTGGGCTGAAGAATTAACAAAAATTGGTATTAGCATCATTGCCTTGGGAGTTGTACTTGAAGTACTCTTCAAAGGTACAAACATCCCTTTTTGGCCAGAAGTATCAGTAGTTGATAACATTATGGGCATTCTAGGAAGTTTAAGTGCTGAAGGTCTGTTAGGACTTGTAGGGGCTTTTGTACTGTACCACATTATTAAGAAGTAAGGATTAGAAGTAATTCTAATAACGCGTTTAAGATTAAACCTCACACTAAAAGTGGGGTTTTTTCGTTTACTATATTTATATACAACTAATATGGTATAATCATGAGTATAGAATTTGAATTATTTCCTGGAAAAAACCTTAGTGGATTGTTTAAAGATATCTATGATAATCAACAAAACAAGAAACAAAGAATATCAGAACTGATTTCAGAAATGAGAAATGTAATCAGACATGCTGGGGATATGGCAGTAATAGGACCAATCCTAAAAGACTTAATTGATTCATCAATCAGAAACGATGAATCATTAATTAAGATGAGTGCAATTGCACAAAGAATTATAGGTGCAGCACAAAAATCAGAAGGAGATACTGGTTTTCTTTCTGATATTGAAAAAGAACAACTACTAAGACAATTAGATGAAACTATTTTACAAGTAGCAGATGAACAAGATGTTAAGGTTGATGAACTTACTAACGAAATAGAAGAACTTAAACAAAAGGTTGGAGAGTAATGCAAAGAATACAAAAATCTAATTCTAGTTTTTTAACTAACAATCAAAATAATAAACAAAAGTTAGTTACAGGTACCGTAGTATATGTTCATATTAATGATACAGAGTTTGAATCAATAACAATACCAGATGATATAACTTCAGATGTATCGGATTTAGATTCAGTACTTGGATTTGCTAAAATTGTTGAAAAGGGAGATACTTCATATGATTTCGATGATTTAAATGATTACCCACCATTTAATATTGATGAAGGACTTCCATTACTTGGTGAGGTAGTTGAATTAATTAAAGTGGGTGGTAATTCACATTACAAAAGAATTCATAATATAGATATCAATGCAGGTAATGCAGTTGAGGATGCACAACTACAAGGATTGCCAGTAGAAAACTCAGATTCAAATTCATCCGGATATTCAGAAACATCTCAAACAGGAACTCCAAACTCAGGAGGTGATGGTGATAGAAGTAATAAACTTGGAGAATATTTTGAACCAACACAAATCAATCCACTTGTATATTATGAAGGTGATAAGGTAATACAATCGAGATTTGGACAATCAATTCGTTTTAGTGGATATAACAATGAAGAAAATGTTTTTGCTCCAACTATACTAATAAGAAATAGGCAAAATGATAAATCTATTGAAGATTTAAAAGAGTTTGAAATAACAGAAGAGGATGTTGTAGAAGATGGTTCTACTATCGCTATAACTAGTGGAGATTATGAGTTAGCATTTACTCCTGGTACTGCTGATGTTCCATTTGAAACTGAACCTATATATCATACCCCACCTGAAGAACTAAAGGCAACAGACCAAATTTTAATTAATAGTGGTAGAATAATACTATCTTCTAAAGATTCAGAAATGATATTCTTTTCTAAAGGGGATTATTCATTTATTTCTGATGGTAAGCTTACAATCGATAATGGATTAGATGGTGCTGAAATAGATTTAAATGGAGAATATAGAACAACTACTAATGATAATAATATGTATTTTTTAGGTGGTAGTGGTGAAATATATTTAAATACCGAAGAAACAACAGAACCTTTGGTAAGAGGTGAAACTCTACTTGGATTAATGGAAGAGTTAATTGATGCCATAAATGTACAAGTATTTCAAACTCCATGTGGTCCAACTGCACCTGGTCCAACTAACAAACCTACCTTTAATCAGATTAAATCAAAATTGAATACATTTTTATCTACTTTAAATTATACGGAGTAATAATATGTCATTCAATACATTTAAAGCAAATATGGAAAACTATATGACCAACCAAGGTGGTATAGGTGCATTTTCTGATTTTGCTAAAAAGATTACTCAAGAATATAATATGTGTATTTTGAGAGGGTTTCAAGATACAAACATGATTCCATTATCTGCGGGAAATACTGCAGGAATGGAAGCGTTGGTAGCTATAGCGTGTGCAACTGCTTTATCAAAAAGTGATGGATTACATACATTTGCAGATGATATTGGTAAGGGAGTAGTTGCGTTTTGGACAGGTGCTACACTTACAGTTGGAATTCCTCCTATAATACCAGCAACTGGAGCAATTCAAAACATAACAACAACTGCAGCGGTGTGTATGAATCCAGGTGCTTGGTCTCCAATCGGTCCTTTATCAAATACCAATGAAACAAGTACTTTTTTATCACTACTTGCAGCTGGTATGCAAACCCATCTAACAACAACCGTATTTATGTATTCAACAATATCCATTTATCCTGGTGCACCACCACCCGTAGCACCTGGTGTTTTGATACATCCAGCATACTTAGTACCAGGTTAATAACCATAAAATTAATAGTAATATATTTATATTAAGATAAACAGAATCAAAATGAACAACAAACAATTAATAAAAGTAATAAGAACTCTTGTTGAGGTAGAAACTGCCAAACAACAAGAACGTTTTTTATCGAAAACTTTTCCAAAGATATTGGAAGAGGAAGTAAGTAGAAGATTAGCAGAGGTGAAGGGGGGTGTAGCCGTTCCCTCAACGCAAGTCGTTAGTGAAGAGATAGACCCTTTCCAACAAGTAGAACTTGCGTTAGAACAAGAACGAGCAACACCAACGAAAACATATTCTAAAAACAAATCTATAAACGAGGTTTTAAATATGACAACTCCCTTTACAAAAGCACAAAGAGCAAGTGGAGGAACACCCGGTGGAGGCAAATCAGTATTAGATACTCTACCACAACAAGAACCAATTCAAGAGAGTATGGATAAAACCGTATCATTTACATCTCAAGGAGCAGGAGCTGGAGTTGAGGGAATGAGAACACAGATGGCACAAAAAATGGGGTATGGAGATGTATCACGAGGACCAAGTAAAAATGGTCTTGGAGTTAAGACAGGTTTAGCCGGTCTTGATAAAATACTAAACAGAGATAATTCTGCATTGGTTAAGAAATTTAAAAAATAAGATAAGGGGAGTGAGTAATGGCATTTATACTTGGTAAAAAAACACTTAAAGATTCCGAAGAATTTGATTCTTATGCATATGGAATTACACTACCAATACAAGGTGGTAATACAGGATTTTTTTCACAAGCATTTACATCACTTGAGCAAGCAAAAGCTAATCTTAAAAATTTGTTATTAACTGCAAAGGGTGAAAGAATAATGCAGCCAGACTTTGGTTCAGGACTAAGGTCATTATTATTCGAACAAATGGATGATACTGAATTTAAAAAAAACATCCAACAAACTATTTTAAAAAGTGTAGAGTATTGGTTACCTTACATTAGAATAGAAGCAATTGATGTAGATATGGCAAGTGAATTAAAAGATAAAAATCAAGTAAATTTAAATTTACAATTTACAGTTGGAAACGATATTGATTTACAAGAAATAACATTGGTAGTACAGGAATAATATTATGGCATTAAACTCAGCTAATTTTAAAAGTAACAATGGAAGAGATATAAAATATCTAAGTAAAGATTTTGCGTCTTTTAGAAGTAACTTAATTGAATACTCTAAAACTTATTTTCCTAAAACATATTCTGATTTTAACGAATCTTCTCCTGGTATGATGTTCATAGAAATGGCATCTTATCTTGGAGATATATTGTCATACTATACAGATGATTCATTGAAAGAATCATTAATGTTATATGCAGAAGATAAGCAAAATGTAATTGCTCTTTCAAACTACTTGGGATATAAACCAAAAGTTACTTCACCTGCAATCGTAACAATTGCGGTGTATCAATTAGCACCTTCTATTGGTAGTGGAGAAGATAACAGACCAGATTCTGATTATTACTTAAGAATAAGAGAAGGTATGGTTGTAGAAGCAGCTAAAACAAATGTTCAGTTTAGAACAACCGAACTTGTTGATTTTAATGATGCAACCGATAGAGAAATTACAGTTTATACTGATTCAGCTGGAGAAGCAACACAATACCTTATTAAAAAATATGTAAAAGCAATTTCAGCTACATTAAAAACCGTAACTAAAACATTTAGTTCACCTCAACAATTTTCTAAAATAAATCTTGCAGATAAAAATGTAATTGATGTATTTGATGTACGAGATGCAAATGGTGGTAAGTGGTATCAAGTTCCATACTTAGCACAAGAAATGGTATATGTTGATTATCCAGTTTCAGAGCAAACTGATAAAGATTTGGCTCAATTTAAAGATTCTGTATCAAATATATTAAAAGTATTGAAAACTTCAAAAAGATATGTAACTAAGATTAATCAAGATAATACAACTACACTAGTATTTGGTGGTGGTAATTCAACAAATGATGAAGTATTAATACCAAGTACAAAAAATGTTGGATTGGGATTAAATTCATCCATAGATAAAATGAGTTCTACGTTTGACCCTGCTAATTTCTTAAGAACATCATCTTATGGACAAGCACCTTCAAATACAACTCTTACAATTTCTTATCTAGTGGGTGGCGGTGTATCTTCTAATGTTTCTAAGGGAGAACTAACATCAATAAAAAGAATTGAATTCGATGATGATGTAAAAACATTTTCACAAAACGAATCTACTTTATATAATAAAATGAAAGCTTCGGTAGCAGTTGATAATGAAACTCCAGCAACTGGTGGTAGGGGTGAAGAAACTATTGATGAGATTAGAGAAAACGCATTAGCTAACTTTGGTTCACAAGGTAGAGCAGTAACAAGAAAAGATTATCAAGTTAGAGCATTGGCATTGCCTCCTAAATATGGTGGAATCGCAAAGGCATATTGTTCACCAGATGGTCAATTGGATAATAACTCACCTGGTTCATTATTAAAAGATACTGATTCAATTGAAGAACTAATGGGTGTGGTTAACATGGTTAAAGACCAAAACCTATCAGATGCAGAAACACGAGAAGAAGTTAAAAGATTATTAAAAAGTAAAAAGGGTAGTCCTGGTGAAAAAAATAATCCATTTGCAATTAACTTATATATTCTTGGATATAACTCAGATAAAAATTTATCTATATTGAATAGAGCAGTTAAAGAAAATCTGAAAACATATATTGGAGAATATAGAATGTTAACAGATGGAATTAATATTATTGATGGGTATGTTATAAACATAGGACTTGATTTTGAAATAAGAGTTTATGGTGGATATAATAAAAGAGAAGTACTTGCAAAATGTATATCAGAATTAAAGCAATATTTTAATATAGATAATTGGACGTTTAATATGCCAATTAATATATCTGCAATAGAAATTTTACTAGCAAGTATTGAGGGAGTACAATCTGTACCAAAATGTGAAGTTACTAATAAGTGTTTAGGAAAATACTCAGAACATTCATATGATATACAAGCAGCAACAAAGGGTAAAATGGTGTATCCATCAGTAGACCCTTCTGTATTTGAGGTTAAGTTTCCAAATAAAGATTTAAAAGGGAGAGTAGTATAATGTATCATTTCGTAACATCATCCAAAGATTCAACAATTTATTTACAACAACCAAGTCAAAACACTGGATTGGATGAGATAATTGAGGTATCTAAAACTTTCTATGGTAATCTTAAAGATAATGCAAGAGCATTAATAAAATTTGATACTACTCCATTATCACAATCAATTGCTAGTGGAGATATCACAATGAGTTCTGCTCATTTATTATTAAAAGAATCTGATGCAAATGAGATTCCTATGGATTACACAATTTATGCATATCCTATATCACAATCATGGGATATGGGCATTGGAACACGATTTGATGATATATCAACCGATGGTGTAAGTTGGGAAAACAGAGGAACATCCACAGAAAGTTGGCTAGGAGATGGTGGATATGCGAGTGGTACGAGTGGTTCTTTTAACGGAAAGGGTGGTACATGGTACACCGGTTCGGTTGGTTCACAAGATTTTTCATATCAATCGAGTGATATAGAAATGAATGTACTCAGTTCAATGAATAGTTGGATTGGTGGTACACTACCAAATGAAGGATTTATAGTAAAACATTCAGATGCAAAAGAAGCAGATACAGTTGATTATGGAGAATTAAAATTCTTCGGTAAAGAAACTGCAACAATATACCAACCTAAAATTAGAATTGGCTGGGATGATTCGGTATTTACAACAGGTTCATTAACAGAATTAACTTCTGAAGAAATTAATGTAACGTTTAAAAGATTAAAAGTAAGATATAAGGTAGGGAGTACACCAATGATTAGAGTTTTTGGTAGAGAAAAGTATCCTCTTAAAACCTATACAAATACATACGCTTATAATGATTTATATTATTTACCATCTACAACATATTATCAAATAAAAGATATCGTAACAGGTGATGTAATAATACCATTCAATGATAACTATACAAAAGTTAGTTGTGATACCAATGGTAATTATTTTAAATTAGATTTATCTAACTTTGAATATAATAGAGATTACTATATTGAAATAAAAACAATAAGAAGTGGTGTAGTAGAATATTTTAGTGATAAAGATTTAACATTTACCGTAGAGAAATAACATGGGGTTAAAAGATAGATTTCGAATTGATGAACTTGTTAAAAAAGGTTCTAAAGCAATTCCTCGTGATGAACGAGGTGGAATCCGAGTGCGCAAAAGAGATGGTAAACCGTTACCACCGGGATACTCTTTCAAAGAGGGTTATAAATATCCAGTAAAATTACCAGAGAAATTTATACCATATGGTAAAAAGCCAATCAAATCTCCAAACGATACAAAAAAATTCAAAGCTGATTTTGTAGATACATTGCCTCCACTAAAGAGTCTTGCGGATTTAGAAGCTCAAAAATCATTTGGGGGAGAAACATCTGGTTTCATTGAAAAACCTAATTATGATGAAAGTGAACTTAAAAAGGCAATTGATGTAAAAGTTGATGAGTTAATAAAACCCAAAAAAGTTCAAAGAGGTGATTTTGTTCCTAAACCAAGATATACTAGTTTAGAAAAAAAGTATGAAAATGCACAAAAACAAATAAAGACAATAACCTCACAACGAGATAATGCGTTATCTAGTATTGCTTCACTTGAGGGGGAGATATCATCTTTACAATCACAACTTGATTCATGTCAAGCTCAACTTGATGCACAGATTATAGAAACCGAAAAAGCAACCGATAGATATAGTGATTTACTAAAAGATTTTCAGACTTCTTTAATAAAGGGTACAAAGGAAGGTATTGAACGAGCATCTTTATCTGCACAAGCTCAGGGATTACAAGCACAAAAAGAAACCTTACAAGCACAATTAGCATCACAACAAGATATTGTAAAATCGTTACAAAATCAACAAGAGATACAGGCACAAGTTGCCGAACAACAACAAGAAGCAGCGGAACAACAAGTTGAGGCAGCTAAACAAACAAGTTTATTGGGGTTAGTTGAGGATAAAGGACAATTCCAAGTTAAGGGTACAGTTGGTTGGGCACTTCATCCATCAAGTAAAAATAGAAAAACAGAACAAGCTGCTAGATGGGATGATAGAAAGAAAGGTGATAGGGGAAGATTAACTGGTCTTAAATATGATTGGTATAACTTAGGTGAAGAAGCAATCACACTTAGCGTAACGGAAACTGTAATTAACAACAAAAAATGGTTAACAGGTGTTCCTAGTTCACTTACTATTCCTGCAAGTCCTGATGGTGGTTCAACACCTGGTAAGAAAACAGTTACTTTTGGTAGGGGAAGTATAGGTAAGGGAACTTATGAAACAGAAATAGAATGGACAAACACAACCACTAATGAGAAATTTAAAATGAAAACTCGTTATTGGCAAGCAAGACGTAGAAGAAAAACCTAATAGATTATGGCTTTAGAAACATTTAAAGAAATAGTAGAGAGAAAAGGATATCTCGTAGAAAATGAAGATAGAAAAATTTTCGAAAAGGAAATTAAGAAATCTAACTTCGGACTAGGTGCGTCTGATATGATTGAATTCATTTTATATGATTCAAATGATAATCAACTACCACAAGGAGAGGATGCAAAACTTGTTAGATATATTCATATAGATGATAAAAACATTAATGATTATTTTTTAATAACAAGAAATGAAGAAACTAAAAAGACAAATGATGCATCTGAGTTTATAATTGATTTAGAAAGATTAATTAGAGAAGCTGGATATTCTAATGGTATATTCAAGACTCAAATAACATTACTAAACAGAAGAGTCGGTTCAGAAGAAGGAGAAACTGATAAATTATGGATACATGAAATATCACCAACACGAACCGAAATAAGAGTTGTTCCTTTAAAAAATACAAATAAACCCAATGAAGATTTACTAAGAAGGTATGGGTTATTCACCGATGAAGGAAACTTTAGAGATGATACCATTTATTATGTTAGAAACTTTATTGATAGTATTGATATCTTTAAGGTTGTTGATAGATTTATAAGAAGTAAGGGTAGAATTCGTGATGGAAGACGATATCAAAAACTAGTTCAACAAGAATTTAAAGTAGGTTCATTTGATAATTTGTTAAATGATATAAAAGCTAGATATCTTGAGTCTATGGATTATTTCATAGTTGGAAAAGATTGGGATATAACATCAAACACTTATGGTAAATCAATTAATAATCCTGATTTATTAGAATTAACAATTTCAAAAATAAAAAGAGTAGCAGAAACTGCTATACGAAATTCGGTTGAGTATTATTTACCAAAACGTAAAATACAAAATAGTATTGAATTAACCGCAGATGAACAAATTACGTTTGATAAGGTTAAGAAAATATTAAAAACTATTAAAGCAAATCAAAAATTTCCAAGTACCATACCATCTGAAGTAGGAGGTGTAGTTAGAGGTTGTACAGATAAAGAAGCACTTAACTATAATCCACGAGCAAAAGAAAACGATGGTAGTTGTAGATATAAAGAAACAGAAGTAGCAGCTGCTGTTGTAGAGGGTTGTACTGATAAGAGTGCAGTAAACTATAATCAGTATGCAAATAAAGATGATGGTAGTTGTAAATATCAAGAAGTGGTTGAAGATTTTGCTGATTTAGGAGGAGGACTTGATACCGATACAGAGGTTGTAGTTGACCCTCCACCACCTCCACCACCAAAACCAGTGTACAAATATACAACAAAAATATACTATATTTGGTCAGAAACTGGTTCAATAAATTATACCGATAGAACTGGAGGAAAGGTTGTATCATCTGGTATTGAATACGATGCTCTAAAAATAACTTTTAGAGATGATGGACCTCCGAAGTTTGTTAATGATGTAAGAGAAATACCAAAAATAAAAATTACACCACCACTTGTTGTTGAATATAGAGTTCAGAACCAAAGTAAGGTAACAAGGCAAAGACCAATTTTCTTAGAAAGAAAACGTTTTAATGATATTCATCCATTTGGTGATAGAGAAGGATACAATCGCCGTAACAATAGTTTACAAAAGTATCCAAATGTAATTGAAGAGTTTGAAGAAATATTTGCGGGTTCTTCTTTATCTTTTTCTTATAAGAATAAGTTAAATCAACAAAAAACAAGTTCTACAATAGAACCGAATGATTCGTTAATAATATGTGCAGTTGAAAATTCAATATCAAGTGTACCTGGTCTTAAAGTAACACGAGTAGGAACCTGTGGAGGAACATATCCACAAGTAATTACCGTACCTAAACCAAAATATAAATGTAATAATTCACGAGCGATAAACTTTGGTGAAGTTGGTGTGTGTAAATATGCACCAAAACCTGAGGACCCAATACTACCACCTCCACCACCTCCACCACCGCCAAGAAAGAGGTGTCTTGACCCTAATGCAGATAATTATCAACAGTACGGGGTATGTACTTATCCAATTTTTGTTGATGTTGTGGATAACCCAATTCAAATAGTTCAAAATACACCACCTAGAATCACTAGTAGTGGAAACGGTGGCGGAGGCGGCGGCGGTGGTGTGAACGAAATATTAGCAGCAATGGATGAACAAGGAGGTATTGAATTTGGAGGAGTTGGCCGTGGACGTGGTAATCAGAGTAATACATTTAGAGAATCCTTTGGAGGTAGATTCAACTAAATTATAAGAAGAAAATAACTATATATTTATAGTAGGAATATTGTTGGGATACACATGAGAAATAGAAGAGAATTTAATTACGATGATTTCAGAGGTTACGAGGATAACTTTGGAAGAGCTAATGGGGAAAATCCTTTCGGATATGAACCAGAGGTACTTCGTCCTATTGGTAACGGTGGAGGTGGAGGTAGAGTATCAAGACCTACTCCACCTATAACTGTACCAAAACGTCCTGTGCCAGAAATAAGTAAACCTCGTTTCGTAAAACCGATACTTCCACCACCAGCACCAATAAAACCTGATTTGCCACCAAATCCAATTATCCCAATAAAAATACCACCTCTTGTGTTTGTAAAAGGTGGGTGTATGGATTCGAAGGCAACTAACTTTGATAGAAGAGCAACTTACGATAATGGTAAATGTAGATATCCAAAACCAGAGATTAAACCTGTGGTAAAAGATAAAAATGCACCAGTTACTGTGACCATAGCTAGTGATAGAGGACCAGCTGAAGTTAAAGTAAATGGTAAATCTGTGGGTACAACAAATGGTTCAGGTGATTTTCATTCCAAAGTTTTAAATTTTACAGAAAAAGAATTACTTAGTAGAAAGACAATAACAGTAGAAAAATCAGGATTTACATCAAGAGATGAGTGGAGAATATCTTCTAAACAAAAAACTTTATATAAAGATGTAAAACCAGTTATTGATATTGTACGACCTGATTTACCACCACCAATTCGTACTAATCCACAACCAACTAGAGGTAATGTAAGAAATAACACTCCTACAATCACTGCAACTACTGATGGTAGTGGTCAGTTTAGAGATTACATGGATGTGGACTTCCTTGACCCAATAACTGAACAATTTGGTAGAGGAGGAGGAAATATCAACTTCGGAAGAAACAATTCCTTTGAAACAAGAGCGGGACGAATTAATCCCACTTTTAATGCCTTTAATAGAAGAGCTCCTAAACCATCATCTCCAAAAATTAATTTTAACAATTATCTTGGTATTGAGCCACTAGGTTCGCCTGTTAAGGGAAAGTCTTTACCAAAACCAGCACCACCAAAACTATCATTAGGTAAAGTTGGATTTAATTATTTCGAAATTGTATTAGAGAGAAAAATAAATGGTAAATGGGTACAACAACCGAATTCAAATGCTAAAATTGCAGATGTATCTATAAGACCTAAATCACACGCACTACGATGTGGATTTAGTTTAAGAAAATCATCTGTTGAAATTATAGAACCACCTATCATTGAAGAAAGCTATTCAGTTAGCATAATTGGTGATGTACCAACGGATGATACCATTCTTTGGAAAACTAATTATGGACAAGTTGGGGGTGTATTAGATGATGATGATATTGTAACATTTAAAATTGAAAGACAAGAAGGAGACCCTATACCAAGTATTTCATTTTATGCAAATGGTATAACTGATTTTACACATAGGGGAGAATTTCAATATTCATCTAATGGTAAAAAAGTTACTTCAAGAAAGGGATTGGAAACAACAATTCAACTTGTAGGTGGTCAAACCGATATACAAGTTCAAGTATTTAAAAATCCTATTGCAAGTGTACCTACACAACCAGCAGTTAAATTAAATAGAAGTAGTGTTAAGTTAAATCTAGCGGATAGAAACTCTGTTAAGATATCATACGAGTCAATTGATGCAGATAGTTTATTATATATCCTTGGTAAGAACAAAAAAACAATACCATTACGAGGTACTATTTCATTATCACCTAGTGATTTCCCCAATGGTGCAGGAAATTATACATTATACGTTCAGCCTGTTTCAAAACGAGGAGGAAGTGGTGAAACTCAAAAGGTAGTAATTGCAGTAGAAAGTAAATCATATTTACCTGGTCCAGATATTACTCATATAAACTATCCACAAGTAATTAAAGGAGCGGATTTTAAAGGATATGATGCAGATTTTAATATATCTTGGCAATCTATTAATACGAACTATGTTGAAATATATCTTGATACTCCAAGAAGAGAATCTTTCTTAGGTAAATTCGAACCACAGGGAGTTTCTCAACTTAATATACAAGATATTATTAGAAAAGGTAGAAGATTTCAAACTTTAAGAAATAATAGAGATTTATTACAATTTAAAATATTACTAATTCCTTATAATACAGAAGGTGATTCTAAAACAAAAGGTAAAGTTGAATCAATAAATATTACTTTTGATAAGGGAGATTTAACACTTCGTAGAGGAAGAGTTGTTGGTGATATAAGAAATGCATTTGTTGGTGAATTTGAAGATAAAGGACTTGATGAACATACATCTCCATTTTTAACACACTATTTGCACCTAGGTGATGGTGATAATAGGTTAATTGGTACATGGGGAATCGATGAAACAACATTTTCAGATTTTAGAATTAATCCAGCAACTAACAAAAAAGAATTATATGGTGAGGTACAGAAATCATTAGTTTTAAAACTATATGACCCATTACCACGAAATATAAATCCTAATGATAAAATTTGGATATCCAAAATACAATCAATTCCATTAATTGATAGAATAACAATTACAGATGATATAGTTAACAACTGTACTCCATTAACTCCTAACTTTGAATTAGATGTTACTGATACAATTGGATATCAAATAATGGATGATTTAATAACAAGTGGTTCTACCTCATCTACCGATGTTGTAAATCAATTTGTATCATCTAGTAATTTTTCATTAGATAATTTAAATATAGAATTTGTAAGCCAATCTTCAATAATAAATGAAGTTGGTACTGGACTAATATTAGAACAAACTGGTGATGAAGATTATAATTGGAAAGAGTTTATTAAATATTCATCTGCAGATGAGAGAGTTCAAAATTTTTACTATAAAGTAAAATTATTAGAATCATATCAATCTAAATATGATATTGTAAATTCACTAACTTCATCAATTGCAACAACTCAAGAAGCTAAAAATATACAATTTAAAATAGGTGAAGTAAGAAGGGGATTTGATTCTTTTGAAAAATATCTATATAACGAAACAGGTTCATTAACGTATCCTGGAGCGGGAGAGAATACACTTTCATCATCAGATGACTCATCTACTATAAGTTGGTTTGCTGGAATATTAAATTCAGCTCAATCATTTGATTATAATAACACATCTCGATTATCATTTAATTTACCAAAACATATTAAAGATGATGAAAACAATTCTGATTTCATTTTATTCTCTGATATGATTGGACAACACTTTGATGTTATATACACACATATCAAAGCAATATCTAAAAGTAATAGAATTGAAAATACCCATGAATATGGTATAGATGATACTATGTTATATCATATGTTAGAATCCTTGGGATGGAATGCGGATATGGGTGTTTCTGGACAAGCACTTTGGGAATATGCATTTGGTAAAGATAAGGATGGTAATAAAACAACTTCCTTAAGTGGTAAGGATAGACAAAATGAAATATGGAGAAGATTATTAAACAATCTACCATATTTGTATAAACATAAAGGTACAAAACGAGCAATATCCGCAGCGTTAAGTTGTTATGGTGTTCCTGCTTCATTACTGACTGTGATGGAATTTGGAGGACCTAGTGACCCGGATGGAGATACTCCAACCAAATTCACATATGATGATAGAACTGCTTCAATATTACTAAGTGGTTCTGCAGCTATTACTTTACCTTGGAAAGAACACACATCAGTATTTAGTGATGATTATCCTAATGCAGTTGAACTAAGAATAAACTCAGAACAAAGACAAGACCAAGAGATAGTGAGTACCGATGGGTGGTCATTGAATTTAATCGCAAATACAGGTTCTCTTGCAGAAGTACAATTTAAAATTAGTGGAAGTAATACTATACTTTCATCTTCAACTGGAACTGGTTCTTTATTTAATGATGAATATACTCAAATAGTAGTACAAAAAGTAGTATCTGGTTCATTTGATAAATTTGATGTATATGCACAGGAATCATTTCAAGGAAGAATTAGAACTAAACTTAGTTCAAGTTTAGAAATACGTTCAGGAACAAATTCGTGGAAGAGTGGTAGTTTACTAACGTTAGGTGGTACTAACTTAACTGCTTCGGTTGATGAGTATAGATTATGGAGAACTCCATTATCACAATCAAGAATTGATAATCATACATTATTACCAGATGCAGTAGATGGAAATCATATATCTGCATCATCTACTGATTTATTATTTAGAAATGATTATGAGTATCCTAAAAACAGATACTCAAGTACCTCTATTAAAAACGTATCAATAATACAAACATATGTTACTGAATCGATTGCTTCTAATTTTACAGATATTAGTTCATATCCATTTCAATATAAATCATATGATAGAGAAGTAACTGCAGTTGTACCATCAACGGGTAATAGTCTTGGAAATAAAGTTAGATTTGAAACACAAACATTAGTATCGGATTTAAATTATAGAAGTAGAGCTACTAAAAAATCATTTGACCAATCTCCTGTTGATTCAAACAGATTAGGATTATTTTTCTCTCCAACAAAAGAGATAAATATGGATATAATTCGTTCACTTGGTGAGTTTAATATAGATGATTATATTGGAGACCCATCTGATGATTATAAACCAACATACAATAGACTTAATCAATTAAGAAACTACTACTTTGACCGATATACTTTAAATATTTACGAATATATACAATTAGTTAGATATATTGACCAATCATTATTTAAGATTATATTATCTTTAATACCTGTTAGAGCACAAACAAGTGAAGGTTTATTAATTGAACCACATATTCTTGAAAGAAGTAAAACAGAATGGAAACCATCAACTGCGGTTAAAAAAGATTACAAAACTAATATTAATGTAAATGATTTAGTACCAAGTGGTGAAACTAAAAATTACCTAACTGTAATAGATACTAAAAATAGTACCAATCTTTCGGCAGAATCTAAGGATTTCACTGGAGTTATACCATTAGATACATCTGGAGAATTATCTGCAGATAATATAGGAATAGATAGTACTATATTAACTCAAGATAATACCGTTTTATCTGGTGAAAATATTGGGTTATCACTTTCGATTAATAATACAGAAATTGGTCAATCACTTAGTGGTGAATTTGAGTCTGATATGTTCACACAGATAGGAACAGGACCAGATTCTCTTTCAGTAGCAGGATTTGGATTATTTGGAAATGATGCAAACGCTATCAGAACTAGATTTGATTCTAGTAAACAACTTGTAAAAGAAAGAGTAAAAGTATTTTTACTAAAAAAATCATATACAGTTGATATTCCTGAGAACATAACTCAAGATTCATCACAAGGTACACGATTTGTAACTACAACTAAATTTAAAGAAGTTGTAAATATTTTACCATTTACTGGTTCAGATGGAAATGAATCAGTAGACCCAACTGTAAGTGGGGATGTTGTTGGTGTTACTCCATTAAATGGATATTTCCCAACACATTATAGAAACGTTGGAGATTTAACAAGTGGATTGGAAAATTCATTTTTTAATGGCTCTAAACAAACTGCGGCAACTACTTTAGATGGTGGTTCGCCAATTGTTACATTTACTACTAATCCTAATACTCTTAAGGTATCTGATAGCGGAAGGGGAAGTGGAGAACCAATTTTAGAAGTAGATTAGTAGAAATATTATCTAATTTTTAAAATACTTATATTTATATATTGAACAACAATAACAAGGAATTTAAATTATGGCTTATTTAAATAATACAGAAATCACAGTAGATGCGATTCTCACGAAGAAGGGTAGAGAGAAATTAGCAGCTGGTGATGGTTTAAACATCACAAAGTTTGCTTTGGGCGATGATGAAATAGATTATACCCTTTACGAACCCGCACATCCAAAAGGAAGTGCATATTATGATGCCGCTATCAAAGCTATTCCAATTACTGAAGCTTCACCAGATGAAACTCAAGTATTGAGACATAAATTAGTTACCTTACCAAAAGGTACTACAAAAATTCCAAAAGTAGAATTTGGTATCCCTTCGATAGCAGTAACTTCAGATTCTGGACAAGTACAGTTATCACCAACAACTTCACCAAGTGGTAATACACAAAGTGGATATACCGTAATACTAGCTAATAAAAATGCAGGTACTATCGTTGGTAGTGGTTTAGCAGCTGGAGCAGCAACTACACCATCATTCTTAGGAGATGAAATAACTGCAACTGCAGCTATTGAAACAGGATTAACATTCCAATTCATACCAAACCCAAGTTTAAGAGGTTCAGTTAAAACAACTATAACTGTTTATGGAAACGAAACGGGTGGTTCACAAACTATTCCACTAACCGTAACAGATTTAAGACAGTTAGTAAGACCAACACGAAGCTTAGGTTAATAATAAAGTAAAACAAAGGAAAATAAAAAATGGCACAAATATCAGGACAAGCTGGAGTAAATTTAACAACGGAGTTATCTACCTATTTGGCAGATAATCAAGGTACACTTACTTCTGAACAATTAGCATCTATCGTAAATCAGTATTTAACTGGTGGTGATAAATTGGGTGCAAGTGGTGGAGCAATTGCACAAGGTATCTATAAACGATTTGGTGAATTTGACCAAATTACTGGTAAAGTAGAAGTTGTTACAACTGGACTTTGGAGTGGTGATACTGGAAGTTTAACTTCATTCTTTACTTCATCAACTGAAGTTGGACAAGGAAGTTCAAATTATTATATAAATGTATATGATAAGAATCCATCAAGTGATACATCAGCAGCTGTACAATATGCAGTTGCATATGGTGAGATACTAGGTAGTGGTTCAATCTCGTTAGCAAACTCAGATACATCAACTTTAGCATCAAAAGCAACTTATGCACAATATCGTTCAATCTTATTAGATAACGATGATACTAAATTTACTTTCTTTTCTTCATCAGCAGCAGGAATCCATGATTCCGATGATATCTATGTAATCAATGTAGCTCGTGCCCGTTACAAAGAGAAAATGGATGCAGGAAACTGGTCATTAAAATTAAGTGGTTCTAATGGAATTTCAACCTTTATTGATGATAGTGGAAAGAAATTCTCAGATAGTGTTGGAAAATCAGGTAGAGTATTTAATGTATGTAGTGGTTCACTTAACTTAGGAACTGAAAATGAAGCAACTGTAAATACACTTACTGCTTCAACTGGTCAAGGTTTAGGTTTATTTTATCCTGACCAAGGATTAGTAATACTTAATCCATCAGCAGTACATAGTATAATTGGAACATCAATCGATAGTGGTTCAAATAGTGGTAAAAGTATTTCAACATCACAAGCATATGAAGGTAAAAATCATTTCTTATTGCATGAAGCAATTCGAGGTGGTAATGATTTTGAAGCAAGAAGAACAGAAAATGTTTCTACTTCACATTACTTCATAAGAGCAACAAACAGAGAATTTAACTTCTCAAACAATCCTACATTTGTAACTGGTTCAGATGGTTCATTTGCTGAATCAACTTTTGAAACAGACCCTAAAACTTTTATTTCAACAATTGGATTATTTAATGATTCAAATGAAATATTAGCAGTAGCTAAAACATCACAACCTGTTCCTAAATCATTTGATAAGGAAGTATTAATCAAAGTAAAACTTGACTTTTAATAAACACGAATTGTTGTGGTTGCAAACATAACGTTCACGAATATAACCCCACCACGAGTGGGGTTTTTTGTTGTTACCCATGAGTTATAAAATAAAAGTATTATCATTAAAAAGAAGAAACGATAGAAGAGAACTCTTTGATTCAAGATTTTCTGATTTTCAATATGAATATTTTTATGGATTAGATGGTAAAAATTACACCTTATCTGAATACGATACTAATTGGATTGATGGTAACATATATGCTCATTATAAAATACACATACCATCATTAGTATGTGCAAATAAATCACATATCTTAATGTTAAAACAATGTATATCAGATAATATCCCTTACATTATATTTGAAGATGATACTGAAATAATAAAACCTATTGATTTTAAATTTGAAGATATCGTAAAAAAAGATTTGGATGTGTTTTGGTTAATGCCTAAACAATCATCTATACTTTGTTATATGGTTTGGCCTACGGGAGCTAAAAAGCTAATAAAATGTGTAGATAAAAAAGGTGGATTAATAAAAGGACTGGATGATATGTGGCATATTATAAAAGATACTGGTTATCTAAGAGAAGAAAGTTTGAGTGATGAATACTTTACTCAACGAATGGGAGCTCCTGATTCTGATATAACTTCTTTGTTAGATTATCAAATATCCAAAGAACTTCTATGATTTTAATTTCATCATATTTATATAGAGGAGTAATAATACTATGATAAAGAATATACCTAAATCAGCGGTATGGAGGAAGAGTTTTCCTGTGTACAAGAAATTCACCCTAACCAAAGAGGATAGTGAAGTAATTTCTGGTTCACTTGAGGTAGGGGATTTTGATACTGGTTCATTTAATAAACAAGGAACGATATTTACACATCCTTTATTAAAATCTATAACTTCTAAGTATTATCATCCTGATACAAATCCATTTACTTTATTTGGTGAAGTTCCTGATATCGGCCGAATTGATAAATACCGAGTTACTGGTTCTACTGCATATGTTATTTCAATAGACCAAGAAAAGTATGGTGAAGCAATAAAAAGGAATTCACTTACATTAAAAGACCCTACTAATAGTATAGATTTTGCTGATGATGGGCAAGGAAATATTGTATCATCTGTACCTCTCTATGGACTAGAATCAATTGATTTTGAAACAGGTGATATTCTTTTAAAAGATGCGGATAACGAATTATTTTCAGGTAGTTTTTTAGGAATTGATTTTGATACGGGTGTTAGTACAATGACTTTTAATGGTGATACAGACCAAGTAAGTGTAGGCATATTAGATTTAACCAATTCATCAATTACTACTGCAGTACCAATGGATTTCGATGGATTAGAAATCGATGAAGCAAGATATGGTAATGTATTCTATTCAGATGGAACACTTGTTGTATGGGATTATCCTATTGATAATTATACTATGGGATATCGAAGTACTAAAACAATACATGAAACTGAAGTACTTGTTAGTGTTAAGGCAGGTGAGTTTAATACCTCACAAAATCCATCAGCAGTAGATGTTCAGTTATTTGCTACACCTGAGTTTCATGAGGTTACTCGAACAGGCACACATTCACGAGATGGTAGTATAAAAATAAAACAAGTGTTGGATATTAGCAAAAAAAGTGAGTTCTATGGTTCAATAGGAACTTCAACTGGTAGTTGGGATGATTATGATACATATAGACAAACCGACCCAACCGGTTCTTATCTAGCACCATTTATTACAACTATTGCATTATACGATGATGATGGAGATATGGTTGCAGTAGCAAAATTACCAACACCAATTAAGAATTTACCAGATATGGATATGAACTTTATTGTTCGTTTCGATACTTAATCTATATTTATATTATACAAAGGAGATACTAAATTATGGCATCAATAGAAGAACTATACAACAAATCAGAATTCGCAAAAGTAGGCAAATCTAAAAATGATAAAACACCAATCGACTTGGATGGTGGTAAAGATTTATCAAATGAAGAAAACTTAGCTAAAGCTAGGGGTGGAAAACTCAACGAGAAAAAATACTCCGATTCTGTTTCACGCTAAAACCTTAGATTTTGGGTTTATATATTAACTCGAAGGATAAATGGGCATATGTTCATATTCCTAAAACAGGTGGTACAAGTATTTCTCAGGTATTAAGAGTTCAACCAAATACTACTAATCCTGCCGGTCACGATTCTCTAAGAATATTAGAGTATAACATGATGGAATATTTTAAATTTACTTTTGTGAGAAATCCATTCACAAGAATAGCATCAGCATACTTTCATGAAACTAGAAAAACACAACATATGAGTTTTGAGCATTTTTTAAAAAATGCAAATGCATATGATTTGTGGTTTTTGAACCAATCATACTACACACATCAGATAGATTCCAATGATAAAGAAATGACCTTTATTGGTAGATATGAAAACTTTAAAGAAGATACTGATTATGTTTTTAATAAATTAAATATAAAAGAAGATATTCCTCATATAAACCGTAATCCAATTTACGAAAAACACCCTAACTTAAATCAACATAAATACTACAAATATTTGTATTCTGAAGAGTGGATGAAAGAGTGGGTTAGAGAGAGGTATTATAATGATTTCAAGATTTTTAACTATGGGATGGACATATAAAGGAAAATGTATAACAGAGATATCAGATATGCCAGAAGGTACTATCGGATTCATATACAAAATAACCAACGGAGAAACTGGTCAATATTATATTGGGAAAAAATCCCTATATTCACACAGAACATTACCGCCATTAAAAGGTTATAAACGAAAAAGAAAAGTAGTAAAAGAATCTAAGTGGTTAGATTATCGTTCATCAAATGCTTCAGTACAACTTTGGTTTCATTCAAATGCTATGGCATTGGAAGAAGAACCTAGGGGAAAGATAAACGATACATTAAAGTTAGAAATACTTAGATTCTGTAAAGGAAAGAAGGCTTTAACCTATTATGAACTACAAGAACAGTTCTCTCACAATGTATTAGGAGATGAGTTATCACTAAATGATAACCTTTTAGGAAAGTTTTTTAGAAAAGACTTGGAAAATTAAAATATTTTTCGTATATTTGTATTGTTAAAAGTGTAATTATGCTCTCACATCACGAGAAACAAGAAGTTATAAACATACTAAATGATGTATTGGGTGTTGGTACACCAATGAAAAATGATGAACAAGCTCATCATTGTCCATTCTGTCACCACCACAAGAAAAAGTTACAGGTTAACTTAAAAACACAATATTGGCATTGTTGGGTATGTGATGCAAAAGGAAGAAAGATACAGAGGTTATTAAAAAGACTTCATGTAGATGCTCGTAGATTAAAAAAGTTATTTGAAATCTATGGAGATGATTATATAGTTTACTCAAAAGATACTGAAGAAGAAAAAGTAGAGTTACGATTACCAATTGAATTTAAATCACTTCTAAAAGTACCAGAGGGTAAAGTAAATCCTGTGTACAGAAAGGCTCTTAAGTATGCTGAAGATAGAGGTATTACTAAAGAAGATATTACAAAGTACAATATCGGTTATTGTGATGGTGGTATGTATTCCAATCGTATTATCATTCCTTCCTATGATTTGGACAATAGACTCAATTACTTCATCGCAAGGTCTGTACATCCTGAGGAAAAGTTTAAATATAAAAATCCACCAGTTTCGAAGAATGTTATCATGTTTGAAAATCAAATAAATTGGAATGAACCAATAACATTAGTAGAAGGTGTATTTGATGCAATGGCTGTTAAGAGAAATTCTATTCCAATTTTAGGTAAATTTATTCCTACTAAATTAAATGAAGCTATTTATAAAAACGAAGTAAAAAGTATTAACATCTTATTAGATGAAGATGCTCAACAACAAGCATTGCGTTATACTATGCAATTCCAAAATCAAGGAATCACTACAAAAAATATTAAACCCACAGATAAAGATGCATCTGATATGGGATTCACAGAAGTAAATAATAAATTAAAAGAATCCAAACAAACAGGATTCGGTGATATTATATCACAAAAATTAAAAGGTTTATGATAATAAATAAGGTTTACCACCTTGCAGATTTACACATTAGAAATCTCCAAAGGCACAAAGAATATAGAATAGTATTCAAAAAATTCCTAAAAAAAGTTAAAGAAGATAAAATTGAGGATTCCCTCATTTATATTGCCGGTGATATTGCTCATGCTAAAACAGAGATGTCACCTGAACTCGTACACGAAATATCTTGGTTTCTCACCGAGTGTGCGAAGTTAAGAGAAACTGTGTTAATCACAGGTAACCACGATTGTAATTTAAATAATTCCCACAGACTTGATGTACTCACACCTATTATCGAAAATCTTGGAAATGATAGAATTCATTATCTTCGTGATACTGGTGTTTACCCTATTCACAATCTTACTTTTGTTGTTTATTCTATATTGGATAACAAGGAAAATTGGCCTAAAGGAAATACCGTTGATGGAGAAAATACAATCTGCCTTTTTCATGGACCAGTAAACAAAGCTCAAACAGATATTGGCTATACCGTTTCCTCTAACTCATTCCAAGTGGATATGTTCGATGGATTCGATATGGCTATGTTGGGTGATATCCACAAACGACAAACTTTCGGAGAAGGTTACGAACATATTGCTTATGCTGGTTCTATGGTTCAACAGAATCATGGGGAGTTGCTAGAAAATCATGGTTACTTACTTTGGGATATTCCTACAAGAACTTTCACAGAACATCACTTACATAATGATTATGGATTTCTTACAGTTGATGTGGTTAATGGTAAGATACCTCAATGGGTATATGATGAAATTGATACTAAACTACCAAGGTATCCACGATTGAGATTAAGGTTTACAAAGACAGAAGCTTCTGATATGAAAAGAAGAATAACTGAATTAAAGAAGTTATTCAAAGTTGCTGAAGTTACTGTAACAAGAACCGATACAATCGGACAATTAAAAACAAATCAAAAGGTAAACAAAAATATTGTTGGTGATGTTAAGAATGAAACATTCCAAAACCAACTCATTAGAGATTACTTAGAAAGACAATATCTTTTAGAAGATGATGAATTAGATAAGATAGCAGAAATAAACTCAGAATTGAATTCACATATTGATGAATCAGATATGATGGGTAATATTTTATGGACACCTAAAGAGTTTCAGTTTTCTAATATGTTCTCTTATGGTGAGGATAATAAAGTAAGGTTTGATAAAGCTCAAGGTATCGTTGGTATCTTTGCTCCAAATGCCTCTGGTAAATCCTCTCTCTTCGATGCATTATCTTTTTGTATCTACGATAAGACTTCTCGTACAAACATCTCTAAAAACATCATTAATAATCGTAAGACAAACTTCTATTGTAAGTTTAACTTCGAGATAGATGGTATCAATTACTATATTGAAAGAAGAGCCAAATATGTTAGAAAAGCAACATCGGTAAAAGTAGATGTAGATTTTTGGAGAGATAACAACGGAGTTATTGAATCACTTAATGGTGAACAACGAAAAGATACTAATAAGGAGATAGAGAAGTATTTGGGTAAATTCGAAGATTTTGTTCTAACTGCACTATCCTTACAAGGAAACAATGCACTCTTTATAGATAAATCACAAAGTGAAAGAAAAGAAATACTTTCCCAATTTATTGGAGTCAACATCTTTGATAAACTCCATCAGAAAGCATCTGATGAGAACCGAGATAATGCAACACTTATCAGAAAATTTAAGAGTGATGATTTTACCACAAAATTAGCGGGAATCGACACTGATTTAAAATCAAATAAAAACGAGTATAAACTTTATGAGATGAATCAAAAATCTCTTAAAGATGAGGAAGATGTTTTAAATAAAAAGATTATATCTCTAAATGAGAAGGTTGTAAAATTAAACGCAGATAGTGGTGTAGCTATTGAAGAACTTGAAAAAAGATTTAAATTACTCAAAACCAAACGAGATACAATTGAATCGGATAAAAAATCTACACAAGATAGAATTACCCATAGAGAAGAATTACAAATCACTTTAGATGAAATCGTTGATAAATTTGATGAAGAAGAATTAGAAGATGGTATTGGTAAATTAAAAGATTCGAAGGATAAACTAAGAGATATTGAATCTACAATTGATAAAATCAATATTAAAAAAGATTCTTTATATGAAAGAAAAGACCACTTAGATAAACACAAATATAATGAAGAGTGTGATATTTGTATGGAAAACTCTGAAACTATTCTACAACAAAAAGAAAAGGTAGAAGCCGATATATCTCATTATCAAGAGTTATTTACAGATAATGATAAGACACGATTGCAATTGATGTTGGTGATTGATTCTTTAAAAGGATATGCTGATGAGTGGAATAACTATTTAGATGCAAAAGATAAAGAAGATAAAATTGATAGAGAGATATCACAACTTATCAACAAGTTATCAACAATTGAAACTGAAGAATTACGAAATAAACAACAAATTAGTCAACAGGACCAACTTATAAAGGAATATTATAAGAATGAAAAGCAGATTATAAAGAATAAAGAGATACGAACTGAAATACAATCGGTTAGAGAAAAACTGAATGTTACTAAAGATGATTTAAGAAAAGTAAATACAGAAGTTCTTAAATTAAATGGTAAAGTATCGGCATTACAGAACCAAAAGGAAACTATTGAAGATAGAATCAACGAGGTTAAAGAAATGGAAACTCAGAGTAGGTTATTTGATTTCTACTTAAATGCTCTTTCTAAAGATGGTGTTTCTTATGAATTAATTGAAAAGGCATTACCAATGATTGAAGGTGAGGTAAACAATATCTTGGCTCAAATCGTTGAATTTGGAATGCAACTTGAAATGGATGGTAAAAACATTAATGCGTATTTAGTGTATGGAGACCAGAGATGGAGTTTAGAAATGTGTAGTGGAATGGAAAGATTTATTAGTGGATTGGCAATTCGAGTTGCACTTATAAATGTATGTAACCTTCCTAGACCTAATTTCCTCGTTATAGATGAAGGATTTGGTACTTTAGATAGTGAGAACTTACAATCTTTATTTATGTTGTTTACATACCTTAAAACTCAATTTGATTTCGTAATGATTATCTCACACATAGATTCTATGAGAGATGTAGTAGATGACTTGATTACAATTAAAAAAGAAAAAGGATTCTCAAACGTTAAGTTTTAGAAACTCTTAAGGCATTTGTAGGCTTTGGTTGATTGGGTTGATTGATTCTTTGTTTTATTAATCTTTCAATTAACCCACTTTTAGAATAACCATTCTCACAACAGTAATTATGTAATTCCTTATATAGTTCTCGTTTTACTTGTATTGTAGTGTATTTTCCCATAGTGTATAGATTTCTATTGAATATATATTAGTAAATATAATTTAAATATATTTATAGTAAGAATAATAGGAAATTATATATGGCAATTATTAAAAAATTCTCACCTTTTCAAAATCTTACTAATTTTTCAACATTTGTTAATGATGATAACCCAAATTCGGAATATTTCAAAATTACTGAACTTAGGGAAACATTAACAGGTGGAAAAAATGGATTTCTTATAGAAGGTTGTCCTGAATTAAAAGAAAGTTCTGACGTTAAAATAGAGTTACTCGATGTAGAAGGAAATCCTATATACTTTGAACCTGGTAATGGTGTACCAGAATATTATGAAGGTACATCTAAATTAATATCAGTTCATATCTATGATGATACCCCAATTGGAGCAGGAAAAATAACCATACTTGGTGAATTAAAAAAATATAGAGATTCTTTTGGAGCTCTAGTAGATGTACCAAATGAATGGAAGGGTGTTTATAATGTTAAGTGGGAAAAAACATTTCAAGTAAACAAAAATCTATCAAACGAAAGTATTGTAAGATTCTATAAAAGACCTACTGTTGAAATTACAGAGTTAATAAAACCTATATTTTCAAAAAGTATTCCAACCGTAACTGAAACTGGTCATGTACATGGATTTGCACTAGTACCAGATGTTGGTTCTGATTTATCTACATGGAGAGCTGGAGTATCATATGGTTTAGAAAGAACAAGTGGTTCTTGGGATGTTGATGTAGATGAAAATGTAATTAATCTTGCCGGTTTAAACTATTCTCCTAGAATTATAGAAGTATTAAATTCTAAACAAGTTCTTGTTGATGTACCATATACTGTAAATAACATCGTAGAAGAGTTTGAATCTGGTTCTTATTCTGTAAGTTATACTGATTTTCAAAATCAAGTAATTGGAGAAACTTCATTAACTGGTTCTTTTGCAAAAATTGATTTTTCAAAACTTAAAACTTTTGTGGGTGATGTTGCTCGTGTTAAGGTATTTAGAAAATCAAGAAATGCAGTTGGTGATTTCCAATTCGTTCAAGAATCAAAATTAGAATCATCCGAATTACTTAGAGATATTACAACAAACTCTGATACTGAATTATCATATGGTAGATTTGATGAAAGTAACCTTTCAAATTATTGGATTACTTCTTCAAACGACCATGTAGTAAGTGTAGATTCAGATACATTATCTCAAGCATTAAAATTCGATTATAATACTACTGCTGGTGGAGTTCAAAAATTAATAACATCACAATCACTTTCAGTATCTAAAGATGTAGAATATACACTTAACTTTAAAACAATATTAAGTGGGGCTCTCGATGATACCGATAAGAGTATTACTGCATATTTTAGTTCATCTAATTTTACACAAAACTTTTTAACAATCGATGGTTCTGCAATTTATAGAGCAAGACAATCGGTATCTCAAAATATAATATCAGAAAATACAGGTGATGCAAAATTAGTATTTGAAGTACAAGGAGATGATTGGTATATTTCAAATGCATCTTTAAGAAATGCACAAGATACATCATTTTCACCAGATGAGTTTACTTTAATACAAGATATACCAAGAAAAACAATATCAGAAACTTTTGATTTTAAATTTGAGTTTTATGATATAAATAATAATTACATACCTGTTGATGTATTAGCAGTTGGTGTATTTGATGGTGGTAATGACTTTCCAACGAGTGCTAAGTTACTAACATTTGAATCTGATAGAAACGCATTTAGATTCTCAAGTGGTTCAGTACAAAATCCAAAAGGACAACAAATACAATTTAAACTAACACAGAACAACTTAACAGGTTCTACTTTATTTGAATCATCTGCATTTGATACGGATGGTAACTATTTAAATCCTAGTGATTATACACAATATCCAGGTTTACTAACAAGTGTAAATCCTGCAGGTGGTATTATTACTATTAACAACTTTACTGGTTCAAGAACAGATGGATTATATGAACCATTTGTAGGTTCTGTTGTTTATACTGCTTCTTTGGAAAGTGAACAAGAATTCGAAACTGTATATAGATTAGAAGATGGTGATAATGCACCTCAACTTATTGTAACTTCTAATGCAAATCAATTTACATATGAACCAACAACTCTTTCTTCAAAACCAAGTGGACAAAGTATAACTGTAAGAGCACAAAGAAAAAACTTAGCTTCATTGATAACACCAATTGAAGTAAATAGTGGAAGTAATAGACCACCACTTAATTTTGTAGAAACTGTAAATGGTATTGATTCATATAGTATAACATCTAATCAGTTCTCTGCCTCATTTGCATCAAATAACTTTGATGAGGTAACATATTCATTTACAGGTTCTGATGTTTTCGGTAATAAACAATCGGATGAAATCACATTATCTAAAGTAATTAACTTTGATGCAGTTTCACTTGTACTATCAAACGAATCCACAACATTTCCAGCAAAATCAACTGGTGTTGTAATTGGTGGATTGGCATCATCGGTAGGAACTGTTCAAATGAATATTGGTTCTTCACAAATAACACATGATGATGTAGGAGATGGTAGAGCAAAAAATACATTTGATATAACAAGTGTTAGTGGTACTAATGTAACTCCTATCAGTACATCACCAACTTCAAATTCATATGGAATATCTGCGTTTTCAAACACGAAGGATAGTGGTTCTTTAACATTAAATATTGAATATCTTGCAGGTGATAATGCAACATCTCAATCATTTCAAAAAATAGTATCCTATACTAAAGCTAAAAATTCTGTACCAAATATAGAACTTGCTGTTTCTCCTATTGCACAAACAATTGCTGGAAACTCAAGAGGTTCTGGTTCAGCAACACCAAATAACTTAACATTAAGTGCAACCGAGGGTGGTACTTCACGATTTGGTTCAATTGGTAATCCAACATATAGTGGGGGATTAACGGGTTCTATATCTACAAATACCATTGTGATTACAGATTCTGCATCTGATATGACATCGGATACTGAAACAATAACAATACCTGTAATCTTTACTGATAGTGAAGGTACTCAAGGTACTAAAACTATTGTATCTACTATTTCAAGAACAAGAGTTGGTCAACCAAACGTAGAAGTTTCTGGTAGACCATTGGCACAAACAATAGAAGCTAACTCACTAGGTAGTGGTTCAGCAACTCCACAAAATATTTTAGTTAAAGCAACTGAAGGAGGTACGGATAGATTTACTTCAATACACACTCCAACATTTAGTAATGGGTTAACGGGTTCTATATCTTCAAACACATTATCTATTACATCAACTGCATCTGATATGACTGATGATACAGGTACTATTCTAATTCCTGTAAAATTTACAGATGGAGAAGGAACACTTGGTCAAAAAGATGTACAGGTGGTTGTTACACGAGTAAGAAAGGCACAACCAAGTTCAAACTTTAAAGCAGACCCACAAGCACAAACAATAGATGCAGATTCATTGGGTAGTTTAAATAGTAATATTACTGATATAACTATAAAGGGTGCAGATGGTAATACAGAGTTAACATATAATCAAGGAACTCTTGGTGCAGGTGAATTTAAAATAACTGATGTAACTGGTGTAACTGTTGCAGATACAACTCCAAGTACATCTACAATAGATGTAACTTCATTTAGTGGAAATTCTGCAATAGGTATAGCTTCAATTTCTTTTAAAGATTTTGAAGGAACACTAGGAACACAACAAGTTAAATTTAGTTTTTCAAAAGCAACTGCTGCCGTTCCAAATGTGGAAGTTTTTGTAACACCTCAAGCACAAACAATCAACGCAAATTCAGTTGGTAGTGGTTCGGATGTACCAAGTTCATTAAGGATTGATGCAAGAGAAGGTGGTACAAATAGATTTACATCATTTGGTACAATTGCCTTTACTGGAGGACTTGATGGTAGTGGTGATAATTCAACTGAAATATTTACATTTTCTTCGGATGCATCAGATATGACATCAGATACAGGAACTGTATCAATACCAGTAAACTTTACAGATGGTGAGGGAACTACTGGTACTAAAACAATTGAAGCAACGGTATCACGAGTTAGATTAGCTCAACCAAATACAAATTTCTCAGTTACTCCTGCAGCTCAAACAATTGCTGCTAATTCAGATGGTACTTTAACTGGTACAATACAAGATGTAACAATTGATGGGTTTGATGGTAATACTGCTTTAACATATAATCAAAACGCAACTCTTAGTCCTGGTCAATATAAAATTACTAATGTAACTGGTGTAACTGTTTCAGATACAACACCATCTAGTTCTACTATTGATATTACAGGTTTTAGTGGAGATAGTGCAACTGGTACTGCTTCAATAGCATTTAAAGATACGGAGGGTACAATTGGTACAACTTCAATTAAATTTACACTTTCTAAATCTAAAAAAGCAACACCAACTACAATAATATCTGCAAATCCACAAGCACAAACTGTGGATTCAAATTCTGATTTTAGTACAGTTGGTACTCCATCTGCAGTAACAATTATTGTAAATGAGGGTGGTTCGGATTATGAGTATGATAGTAGTGGGGATATAGATTTAAATAAATTTAGAATTACTGGTGTAACAAATGGTACAAATAATAATGATAAAACGATTACGCCTGATACACCAAGTGATGGTGATGGTACAACTTCTGTTGTAACACTTTCATACACGAATTCAGAAGGAACTACACTTACAGGTAAAACAATTACAATTAATGTGGGTGTTGCTGTTCAAGGTGATGATGGGGCTATCGGTAATGATGGTAAAAGAACTGCAACTGGAATGGTTCATTATCAAGAAAGTGGTTCAACTCAACCATCAACGCCATCTGCAACTTCTTATACTTTTTCTAATGGTACATTTACTAGTTTAACAACGGATTGGGGATTGGATGCACCAACATATTCGGGTGGTAATGATAATGTATATTGGTACTCAACCTATTCTGTTGTTGAAACAACTGCTGGAGGTGGGACAGGTACACCAACATTTGGTGATGCTAACCAAGCAATTGGATTTACTGGTTTAGTAACGTTTACCGCAGATGATTCGGTTTCAAATGGTAGTGGAAATGCATTGTCATTTGGAACTAGTGGTACAACTGCAATCCATGGAGATAATATTTCAACCGGTAGGATTATATCTACAAATTGGAATGATTCAGCTTCTGGTACAACCAATGGAATTTCAGATACAACTGGTTATGCTGCAGCAGGTATGGCAATTAATTTAGATTCTGGTTCGATTCATGCTAAAGAATTTAAGATAACAAGTAATGGTGATGCTTCATTCTCAGGTACTTTATCAGCAGCTGGTGGTTCGTTTGATGGTGATATATCAGCAGCAACAGGTACATTTGGTGGTTCAATAACTATTGGTTCTGGTGATGATGTATTTAAAGCTGGTGCTAGTGGTATTCAATTAGGTGATGCTACATTTGGAGATGCTCCTTTTAGAGTAAACATGAGTGGAGATGCTGTAATGAACTCAGCAACCATCGGACCTGTATCTGTAACAAGTACTGTATTTAAAGTAGGAACAGGAACAGATTTTGGAAACTCAAATACTCAACTTTATATTGATAGTGATGGACAATTTTCACTTGGAGATAAATTAACATTTAATTCAGATGGTAACTTATCAATGACTGGTGCTATTACAATTGCAGCAGGTTCAACATCTGAAGTTGATTTTGGAGCAGGAGCCGCCGCTTCCGCATCCGCCGCTCAAACAAACGCTCAAAACTTTGCTAGTACGGCAGCAGGAAATGCTGCAACTTCGGCATCAGCCGCTCAAACTGCGGCCAATACCGCAAACACTACAATATCAAACAACTCAGCTGCTTGGTCAGCGGGAGACCCAAACCCAACAACCTTCACACCAACATCAGCTGCAGGAACAGGTGCAGGTTTACATTTAGGTAATAATAGACTTGGATATAATGATGGTAGTAATTGGAAAACTTACATGGATAGTAGTGGAAACTTTTATCTTGGTGGTACAAGTGGAGCACTTACTTGGACAGCTGGAACTTCCACATTAAATGTAAATAGAATTACTGCAACCGCTGGGTCTGTTGGTGGATGGGGAATTGGTTCAACTACATTAGGAGGTACAACCGCAGATGATACATATGGTACATTAACACTAGGTTCAACTGGATATATCTCAGCACCTGAATTCAAAATATCGGCTGCTGGTACTGCAACATTTAAAGGTGTTGTTGAATCTGGGGCAAAGTTAAGTGATGGAACTAACACAAAAGCATGGAGTACTCTTTTTGAACTAGATAGTACAGAAATTAAATTAAAATCTAATGCATTAGTTGGTACAACTCGTTTGAATACAAGATTCGCAACTTATGATGGGTATAACAGTTTAATTTCAGCAAATACAACAAAAACTACTGCAAATGCCAATGAGATTCTTTCAATAAATCAGCAATTTACATCCGGTCACCAATATGTAAAACAAAATAATGTAAGTATAGATGTTGGTGATTTGGTTAAGTTGGATTCCAATAATCAAATAATAAAATCAACTACGGCTAAAGATACTGAGATTGTTGGTATCTTATGGAAAGAACCAAAAAGTGGTTCGGCTGAATATGACTCATTGGGTGATACGTTTGCTGAAAATGAAAGAGATACAAAAACAATGTGGAAAGTTGCATCTGTTGGGGATAGTTTTGATTCGGGTTCAACTTCATATTTACCAGGATTTAAAGTATGTAACCAAGGTGGAGATGTTTCAAGGGGTGATTTATTATGTTCTTCTGATACTGAAGGATATTTAATGAAACAACCATCTGAATGGGTAATTACTTCATTTGATGGAGATAGTAATCCTCAGTACGAAGAAAGACAATCACAATGTTCTTATACTGTTGCCAAAGCAATGGAGGATGTTGTATTTGATTCTAATGGATTAGCAGTGGGTGTATATGGTTACCTCTATTGTGGTTAAAAATAAAATTAATGAAGGTTTTTGTAACAACAGGTTGTGGTAACATCATTCAAGGTGGTGCTGATATGTGGACTAATAATTTTATAGAATTAGTTTTGCCTCATCTTTCTGAATATTATATTTTGGTAGATTCTAAAAAACCAATTGGATGGAGAGATACTTACAATCTTGAAAAACTAGGAAAACTTCACTTTCACTTAGAAGATGCAAAAAAGACAGATTTTATTTTAAAAATGTGTAGTGAAATACATTTTTTGCATGCAAATTATCACAAACGAGACCATCTATGGAAATATAAAGATAAGTGGGGAACTATTTTTGTACAAGCATATCTACCTGATATGTTACAATATGGAGATTCTCTTAGACAGTTTAGTACAAATGTAGTAGAAGATGATGTAATAGAATTACTTACTTATTGTAAAAAAAGAATTTGGATTGGAAATAATCCATCTGAAATATTTAATGATTTCGAAACAGAAACTATAACAAACTTTTACGAATTTAAGCATAATATAGAACTTGGTAAAATAAATAATAAAATAGGATTTGCATCAAGAATAGAATCAAGGAAAAATGTACATTATTTGGATTCACTTCCATCATATGTTTTAAGTGGATATTATGATTGGAAAAATATAAATGAAAGTGGATATTATGATTTTAAACGAACTAAATATTTTAAATGGAGTATCGATATACTAAACTCTTTTATGAACCTTAAATGGAGTATTTCACATTCATGTCATACTAAAGAACCATTTGGTTATTCTATATTCCAATCAGTTGATTATGGTAAGTTACCTATCATACATTCTGATTGGGGAGATGTTGATTATCGATATAGAGCATCATCAAAAAATGAGTTTAAAAAAATATATGAATTAATTTTATCCGATAGTGAATCAGTTCATACAAATGAATTTTATAAATTAAAAGAATATTTAAAAAAATATGATGATAAATCAAGATGGACAACTGATGTTGTAAATCTATTTAACTAATATATATTTATATACATTTATTATTTTTTATTATATTTATATAAGACAATAAGAAAGTTATGACATTACTAAATCTTGATTATCTTCGAGAATATTTAACAAATAATCAAAAACCAAAATTAGATGTAAATGGAAAAGAATTTCATGAGCATACTCCTGTTCCATATCGTTGGACACATGGGGCTACTGATTTAACTTTGGGTGATGGTTTATTAATTTACTCTATAATTCATTATATGAGAGCAAAAGTTTGTGTTTGTTTGGGTAGTGGGGGTGGATTCATTCCTAGAATAATGACACAAGCAAGAGTTGATTTATATGATTCACAAATCTTTGAAGGAAACCGAGATTTTAATTGGGGTGATATAGGAAGTACATATCTTGTTGATGCTGCAAATGGAATTGGTGGAAACGTAGATTGGAAGAATGGGGATTCTTTTCTAAGAAAAAACTTTTTTCCAAGAATTATATTAGAAACAACAGAAAACGCATATTATAACTTTTTTGTAAAAGAAGATATTAAAATTGATTATTTACATATTGATGCAGGTCATTCTTATGAAGATGTAAAACAAGACTTTGAGTTATACTCTAAAATACTTTCTCCAAATGGAATTATATCAATACATGATACAGATGAATCATTCGAAAAAGATTTAATAGTTACAGAAGATGTTAAGAGTCAAAATCATCAAGATAATATAACAAACGGACCATCTAAATTAGTAAAAGAACTGAGTGATGATAGTGATTGGGAAATTTTTAACTTTTTCAATAATGGTATATTTAAAACTAGACCATCTTCTACGGGTCTAACAATTCTTCAGAAATGCCAAAAGTAAACTTGGTCACAGTAGTTGGCCACAATACAACAATCCTACCACATATGATAAATCACTACAAAGATATTGTAGATGAAATTTATGTAGTAGTTTATAGACAACATACCTTAGATGGTATTTTAGAAGATGTAATAAATCTCGGTATCAAACCCTACAAAATAGTTACCGAAGAAAAATTTAATTGGGAAAGAGTAACTCAATTATATAACGAAGTTAAACAAACCAAACCAAACGAATGGTGGGTGGTTTCGGATGATGATGAACTTCATGTTTATCCAACTGATATCAGAGAAATGATTTCAGAGTGTGATGAAAACGGATGGGAGTTTATCACAGGAGGATTCCTCGATAGGATAGGAGAGGGAGGAGAGTTTCCTTTGGTAACAAAAGAAACTAATATTTGGAAATCGTTTCCACTTGCAGGATTTTTTAGATATCCTATGAGTGGAGCGATGCCAAACAAATGTTGTGTAATGAAAGGTTCAGTTGATGTAACACATGGACAACATTTTGCAGTAATCGGTGATACTGATACTTGGAGAGAACGAGGATGGAATCATCCTAAAAGATATCCAATAGAAAATGGGATTGTACAAGTTCATCATTTTAAATGGGATTCAACCGTTCTTGAAAGATTAAAAGAAGTATCAGAAACAAAAAAAGATTATTCCTATTGGCAGGAATATAAAAAAATGTACAGAGGAATTCAGATTAATGATTGGAAAATCGATATAAATAATCCTGAATTTATGTTTGAAAAAATGGAAGATAATTCTTACTTTGATTATACAAAGTGGAATGAACTTTCAAATGTTATAATAAAAGTATGATAGATAAGTTAGCAATTATTGTTCCTTATAGAGATAGGCAAGACCACTTAGATGTGTTCATACCTCATATGCAAGAGTTTCTTAAAGATAAGGGAATCGATTACACTATTTTTATTGCAGAACAAACAGATAATAGACCTTTTAACTATGGTAAATTATGTAATGTTGTTAGTAAAGAAGTTGGTAAAGAATACACTTACTTTGCTTTTCATGATATAGATATGTTACCAATGAATGATGAGTGTGATTATACTTATCCCGAATCACCAACTCACTTAGCAACTAATGTTGAAGCACATGATAACAAGATGCCATATCCACAATATTTTGGTGGAGTTAATGTTATCAGTAGAGAAGATTTTGAAAATGCAAACGGATACTCAAATGAGTATTGGGGTTATGGTTTTCATGATTTAGACTTACTTTATAGATTAGAAAGAAGTGGAGCGTATTTAGAAAAGTTTTATGATATAAATCAAACATATGAAAGATATGATATTACTGATGTGTTACCATATAGGATAGAAAATGTAGAAATAGGTACAGATAAAAGAAACCATAAAATAAATACAATATCACTTGGTGCTGAAAGTAGATTTTATGGAAATATAAATCATATGACAAATGAATTAATAAATGGAGATTTTTTTATTTCATTTTGGTTCAAAGATTCAAAGAATACAGAAGAAGTAAAAAACTTATTTTCATTTGAAGGTTGTGATACTGGTGTATTCTTATCACATGGAAAGCATGTACTAGGTCAGATATGGGATAAAGATGAAATACACTATGAGGTATCTCATGATTATAAAAAAGAAAAATGGAATCATGTTATATTTGGTAAAAATAACAATGGTATCTTTATGTACCTCAATAATAAATTAGAAACTCTTAAACTAAAAGAAAATTTCGATTTATTTGATTATACAAAACATACAGTTAAAATTTCAGATACACAAAGTGATATTAAAATCTCATCAATATTAACTTCAAATACAAAAATTAATGAAGAAATAGTATCTGCTTTATTTTATGATGGAGAAAGTTCATTTAATAATTTGAAAAATAAATTTGGGTTTAATATTTGTAGTATATATGACTTTAAAACTTTTTATAAAAATAGATTATTATTAGATAAGGGTAAAAATTTAAATCACTTAAAATTGGAAGGACCATTTGATGTAGAGGAAATTACTTTAGATGTAACAACTCCAATATATTTACCAATAAGATTGCAAGGAGAATATAAATCATTAGTACATGAGGATGATACTGAGATAATAAAAAAATATTATAAATATAATCCTGATATTGAAGAAAATGCTGATATATTTTTTCATGAGGTACTAACAGATAAATTAGATTATACCACTATTGGACTATCATCATTAACTTATAAAATATTAGATAAACAAGATAAAGAAGATTATGAACTTATTAGAATTGTTACATAACGAAAAGGTAGTACGAACCCTTGAGCACATAGATAATAGTCTACAAGATATTATTGAACCAGGTGTTAAGGATAATGCTATATTTTTAAAAATTATTATGATTTTAGAAACTTTACTTAAAACTTCTAAACATAATAATTCTCATATTGGTGAATACTTTGAAAGGTATTGGGATAATCAACCAAGAATAGATGAAACCGAGGAAGAAATAAAACAAAAAACTTTTAGGTTAGATGAAGCAAATACAAATGTAGTTGTAAAAACTGCAGAAATGGAAAAACTTGAATTTGAATTAGATGATAAAAATAACGAAATAGAAGAATTAGAGTGGAAGATAGAAGAACTAAAAGCAAAGATTGAAAAGTTAAAGTGGGAGCCAAAAAAGATAAAAGACTACTTAGAAGAAGTAAAGTGGGATATTCCAAAACTAGAATCAGAATTGGAAAAATTAAAATGGAAACCAGTAAAACTTAAAGATTATATAGAAGAAGCATCGTTCTCTATTGATTTTAAATCACACGAAGGATGGATGTTTAAAAAATTATTAACAGAATTAGTAGAAAATAAAAAACTAAATTACAATTATGGCAAAGACAACGAAAACAACAAGTAACGATAACTTGGAGGAAAGAGGTGTAAAAGCTCTTGAATCAATTGGTAAATCAATTGGTGAAATTAACGATTGGATATATGACTTGGATGCAGATATGTGGCAAGAAAGATTTGAATGGTATCTAAACGAATTTTATCAAATTGCAAAATCAAAAACAGTAGGAACATCAAATAGACCATCAAGAGATGCTGAGAGAATCCAAGAGAACACAGAAACTCAAGGAGAAGAAAGTAAATCATAAACTTGGTATAATAGTTCCATATAGAGATAGAGAACAACAACTGAAAAGGTTCTTATCTCATATGAAAGATTATATTAAGGATATTGATTACGAAATCTTCATCATTGAACAATCAGATGATAAACCTTTTAACAGAGGTAAACTTCTGAATGCAGGATATAAGTATGCCTTGGATAAGGGGTGCGATTATTTTGTATTTCATGATGTCGATATGTTACCTGAAGATGTGGATTATTCTTATTCAGATAAACCACTTCATTTAGCAACACACCTACAAGAACACGATTACGAAACTACATTCTTTGATTACTTCGGTGGAGTAACAATGTTTACAAAAGAAGATTTCAAAACTATTAATGGATTCTCAAATGATTATTGGGGATGGGGATTCGAAGATGATGATTTATTAATTAGATGCATCGAATCAGATTTAGAAATTGATACTGAATCTTTCGGTAATGAAACTATTAAAGAAATAGAATCATTTAAGTTTAATGGGACGAATTCTTTTATAAAGTGTTTTTCTACTAAAAAATTACATTTACTTGAAGATGAGTTTACTATTTCTGTTATGGTAAAGCCAGAAGATATACCTTTGAGTGAAAATAAAGAATATGATGAATTTCCTATACTATCAATACCTGGTTACAATACGGGTTTATTTTATAATTCATTTAGAAGATTTTTCTGCCAATCATATGATTTGGATAAAAAACCATATTCGGTTTCAACCGATGTTGTTGGTGAGAGATGGGTTCATCTAACCATGGTATATGAAAATTCAGATACAATAAAATTATACATGAATGGTAAACTTGTTGGTACAGAAAAAATGAATAATGAAATATTACAATTATCATCTGATGAAATTTTTATTGGTATTGGAAATGGTAAGCCATCAAATAAAGATTTCTTTTATGGATTAATATCGAGTATCGAGATATATGATATTGCTCTTAATGATGATGAAGTTTTTGAGATATCACAAAACCCAACTAAACCAAAACTTAGAAATTTTGGAAACTTTAAATCAAGTGAATTTTTACATACACAAATATTACCAGAAATATCAACATCAACTACATCAATCGATTTGGGTGGAAAATATGATGTTTATTTAAACAATATATATTTATATAAGTCTAGTGAATCCTTTAAAACTTTTCTACCAAAACCACATCGTAGAGAATCTCGTTTTAAGTCATTAAAACATAAAAGCAATTCTTCTATTGGAAATAAGTGGGTACATAACGAAACAAGAAAAAATCAATTAAAATATTATAATCAAGTTAGAACTAACATAGATGATTTTAGAATTGATGGAATCAATACACTTAGATTTAAAGAAGTAAAAAAAGAAGAAAACGGAATAATAAGTAAAATATCAATAGAGTTATGATGGATAATAAATATAATATGGGAGTGATTGCCGGTAACTTCGATGTAATACATCCAGGTTATATTAAGATGTTTAAAGAGTGTAAAACTTATTGTAAACAACTTATAATTCTTTTACACATAGACCCATCAATAGAAAGACCAGAGAAACTAAAACCAATTCTTACTAAACAAGAAAGAACAGAAATTTTAACCTCAATAAAATTTATAAATGGAATTGCGTATTATACTTACGAAAAAGAATTGGTAGATTTAATATACAGATTAAATCCAGATATCAGATTTTTAGGAGATGATTATCGTGGTAAAACATACACAGGTTTCGAATTAGATGTACCAGTTCATTATTTAAATAGAGACCATGGTTGGAGTACAACTAAGTTTAAAAAGTTAATAGCGGATACACTATGAAGTTAGGAGTTTGTGTACCATATAGAAACAGAGAATCACATCTAAAAGAATTTATACCAAAGATTGGTAAATACCTTAAGGATAGGGGAATTGATTATCAAATTTATTTTGGTCATCAAGTAGATGATAAGTTGTTCAACAGAGGAGCAACTAAAAACATCGCTGCTGAGTGGGCGTTCAAAGAAGGATGTGATTATGTTGTATATCATGATATTGATATGATTCCTGAAGAAGATGGAGGTGCTGATTATTCTTTTCCAAAAGATAAACCTAGACATATTGCAACTCAAATCTCACAAATGAACTATGAACTAAAATATGAAGAGTATTTTGGAGGTGCAATTTTATTTTCTAAAGAACAAGTTGAAAGAACCAATGGTTATTCAAATGATTATTGGGATTGGGGAATGGAAGATGATGATTTGTTTTGGAGATGTGTTTTAGAGGGATATGCTAATTATGAATATATGGATTTCGATAAAACTCCACAAGATTTTATTTCATTTGATGGATATAAATCTTATGCAGAAATACCATGTACTAGACAATTACGAAATTTAACATCTCGTTCACATACTATTTCAGTATTAGTAAGAGCACATCAACAAGAAGAAAAAGTTCCAATTTGGTTAGTTGGTGATATGGATAGGAGATTTTGTGAATATCCAATTCTTCGTAGACCAGGATATGACTATGGATTTAGTTACAATAACTCAAGAACATATACCGCAACTCTTTGGAACAACCAAAGAGAACACATCTATCAATGGATGAAAAACTATGAAGATAGATGGTCTTGGATTACCTTAGTAGTTGATGGAAATGATATTCATTTTTATATGAATGGAAAGGAATCTGATGCAAGATGGGGAACAGGAACACCTTCACCACAATCATTTGAGGGAATGTTAAAACGATATGGTAATACAAGTTATTATCTTGGAACAACTACATCAGTTGCAGATACAGAACCATCAAAATGGTTTAGAGGTGATATTGCAGATGTGAGAATGTGGAACAGAGCGTTAACTAAGGATGAGGTATCTAATATTCATAACGAAGTTGAAGATGATGGTTTAATCCTACATTACGATTGTAAAGATGGGTTAATGATGGATAAAACTAACAATGATAACAATGCAATTGTACATAATTGTACATTCAAAAAAGATGTTGTAAAAATACCATACACAACCGTACCACATAGAGTACCTGGTAAAATGTATTGTTTACCACATAAGGATGAGGGATTGGTCAAAAATAGTGATGGTAAGGAAGTTTGGGCTAAGGGTGAAACAACTGCTGCAAATGAAAAAAGATTTGTCCATCAAATGCAACAAGGTACATGGGATTACAAATCAGATGGAATGAATTCATTAAAATATGAATTAGTAAGTGTTGAAGAAATAACACCAAATGCTAAATTTATAAACATAAAATTATGAGTAAAGTTATAGGTAACAACTTTGAACAAATGAAACAGAAGTTAGATTCTGTTGGATGTGGGTTTTGTTTAGCTAAATGGACACAAGTTACAATGCATTTACATGATGGAACTACTCACTCTTGTCATCATCCTGCACCTCACAAAATTTCATTAAGAGAAATACAAAAAGACCATACTGCATTACATAATAGTTCTCAAAAGAAGAAAGCTAGAAAAGAAATGTTGGAAAACAAACGACCAAAGGAATGTGGTTATTGTTGGAAAGTAGAAGATAATTCAAATTCATACTCAGATAGAATTTTTAAATCAGAGGAATCTTGGTCAAAACCATTTTTTGAACAAATAAAAGATTCTCAATGGAGGGATAATTTTTTACCAAAGTATGTAGAGGTATCTTTTTCTAATACTTGTAATTTTAAATGTGGGTATTGTGGACCATCTTATTCTTCTAAATGGGTAGAGGAGATGAGAAAACATGGAGAGTTTTCAACAGGAGATGGATTTAATTCATTGAAAACATTAGAGAATGAAGATATGATTCCCTATAAAAAATCAGAACACAATCCTTACATAGAAGCTTTTTGGAAATGGTGGCCAGAACTTTATAAAAGTATGGATACATTTAGAATAACAGGAGGAGAACCTTTACTTTCTAAAGATACATTTAAGGTATTGGATGAAATTATAGAAACAGATACTCCTAATAAGAATTTAAAACTTTCTATAAATAGTAATCTTTGTGTAGAAGATAAACTAATAGATAAGTTCATAGAAAAAGCTAAATTAATAATTAAGGAGAAACGAGTAAAAGAATTTATATTATACACGTCAGTAGATGCATTTGGAGACCAAGCCGAATATATTAGATTTGGATTAAACTTTAATCAACTATTTGATAATATAGATAAAATACTTACGGAGATACCTGAATTAACAATTGTTGTAATGTCTACCTTTAATATATTTTCACCATTTAGTTATGAAAAACTTTTAAGAAAAATATATGATTTTAAAGTTAAACATTTTAATACAAAACGATATTGGAATTCTCCACTAATAATAGATACATCTTATTTAAGATATCCTGACTTTTTAAGTTTTAGATTATTAAAAGGATATTTAGATATTTCGTATTTTGAAAAATTAGAAAAATATATGAAGTTTTTCTCATCATATAGAAGTTTAAATTCATATCAATTACAAGAACCAACTGATAGTGGATTCACATTAAAAGAAATTGAAAAAATAACAAGAATAAAGGATATGTTTTTGGAAGATGCGAAATCTGATGTTGACTTCTCATTGGGTAAAAAGAAATTTAAACATTACATTAAAGATTATAAACAAAGAAGAGGATTGGATTGTGAAGAAACTTATCCTGAAATGAGTGAATTTATAAATGATATAAAATGATAATAAATTATAAAGAACCATATTGGATTAAATATGAATGGGATTTAAATGAACATAAAGACCATCAGTACGTTACTGAGTTTAATAAAAGTGAATCTGAAAAAATATCTAATTTGTTTCATCAATTAGAATACTCGATTAATATTGAATTTAAATTAGATAAAGATTTAGAATCTGATAATATATTTTGTATATTTGGGAAACCTGGTAAAAACTTTGGTTTAACATATAATCATGAAGCGGATACATTAGCTTTAGAATTTTGGACGGAAGCAACAACTAAAGTTGCAGATGATGAGTTTCATTATCTACCATTTCATGGAGTAAATTATGATGAAATTTCAAATGGTATTGTAATTACCATAGTTAGAAAAAATGATGAGTTTATAATTTATAAAAACTTTGAAAAAGTAGGTGAAATTGATTTCGATAAAAATCTAATAGATGATTATAGAACAGAAGGATTGTATCTAGGAACTGGTAATCCTGGTACTGAAGTACCTGAGCATCGTTACCATGGTTCAGTAGATATAGATAATTTACTCTTTGTAGAAGATATTACAGATATAGAAACAATTAAAAAAATATATAAAACTGATATCAATAACTTAAACAAAATCGATGAATATAATAAAGTAATATTTAACTATGACTTTAATACAGTAAATAATCAAGGAATTATATATGATAATTCAAAAAATACATACTTTGTGGAAAAAGTACCAACAGAATTTATAAAATAATATAACATATGTCAACAGAAAATTTAAGAAAATGGAGAGATGATAATCTCAATAGTATATCACCAAGTTTTTGTGCAGCAAAATGGTACAATGTATCATTGCATCTGGGGCATGGTTTTAAAAACTCATGTCACTTACCACTACCTCATCCAATTGATGTAGATAAATTAAAAGATAGACCATCTGAATTACATAATACTGATTTTTCTAAAAAACAAAGAAAGATGATGTTAGAAGGTAAACGACCTGCTGAGTGTTCTTATTGTTGGAAGATTGAAGATATTGGTAGAGATAATATAGCAGATAGAATTTACAAATCTAAGATTTATAAAGAAGAAGATATCGCTGCAATTAAAGATGTACCATGGGATGCTGATATTATACCAAAAACAATTGAAGCTTCTTTTGATAGAACTTGTAATTTTGGATGTTCATATTGTAATGCTGGTTACTCTACAACTTGGGGTAAGGATATTGATAAATTTGGACCATATCAAAAGTTTAAATCAGTATCAGCTGGTGCATATCAAAACAATGGTTCTTGGGCAGATGCAAATGGTAAATATAATGACCAAAATCCTTATGTAGAAGCATTTTTAAAATGGTGGCCTGATTTAATTGAAGGTGGATTAGAAGAAATAAGAATTACAGGTGGTGAACCATGTGCATCTCCAAACTTTTGGAGTTTCTTAGAAAAGATGAAAGGACATAAATCTGATAAACTTAGATTTGCTGTAAATTCAAATCTTGGTGGTAATTTTAAAAGAATTCAACGATTAATCGATGCATCGTATGAGTTACCAATTAAGGAGTTTGATTTATATACATCAAACGAATCATTTGGTCCTCATGCTGAATATATTAGAGATGGTTTAATTTATCCTGAATGGAGAAGTCATATGGTTGCCTTTCTTGAAGGAGTAAATCAAAAAATATTTCGTTCACTAACAGTCATGATGACAATTAATTCATTATGTTTATTTTCTATTACTGAATTTTTAGATGATATGATTGTATTAAAAAAGAAGTATGGTTCTAATAGACCTAATGTGGATTTTAATATACTCAGATGGCCAGCATTTATGTCACCATTAGCGTTACCCAATGATGTAAAAATGTTTTTACACAAAAAACTAAATAATTGGTTTGAGGTACAAAAGAAACAAAGTGATTTCTATGAATTATTTAGTGAAGGAGAAATTGCACAGATAGAAAGATTAATTGATTATATAGAAGTTGTTAAAACGGGTCATGTTACTACTGAGGGAGAGGATGAAATTCAATTTCATGATTTCAAATCATTCTACGAACAATATGATAAAAGAAGAGGAAAGGATTTTTGTAAAACGTTTCCAGAACTTGCTGTTTGGTATCAAAACATAGATGTTGATAAAACAATACCAGATGTAGAAATAAGACCGGGTGATATAACACATTTTGAAGATGGCGAATACAATCCAAACTAATATGAACTTTGTTATAAGTGATACTGAAAATCACATTGTAATGGATGGTGGTACATTTAAAAATAGCTTGGGTGGTAATAGGTTTACCCTTGCACCTATTTTTAATGCTATGAGAATTTCTAGTGGAAATATAAATCACAATTTATTCAAAGTAAATACTTTTACAAAAGATTCAAAACCAGAAAAATATATAATACCACTTGGTGTTCATAATGACCCACATAATTGGGGAGGTGGTGGTTCATCAAATCATGATAATTATGAATCTTTATTTGATTTACTAGATGATGATTATTTAACTGATTTAAAAAACGAAAAGGCACTACTATTAGTTGATAGTTCTTTTGAAGGTTATCATGATGATTGGATATTTGAATTTTTTCATAAAGAATGTAAAGAACGAAAAATAAATCCAACTCATATAATATTCGTTACGGGTAATTCAATAGTAGAAACTTGTTATGAGAATTGGTTAATAAATAATCCACATCCCAAGCACATTAAAGTAGTACCCTACTCTCATTTTGAGTTTGATACTTATTTACTTTCAAATGATTTACCACCTGGAAATAAAAACTTTCCTCCAACATTTGATGACCATATCAAATATAAGAACAATAATGATATTGTTAGTTTTTGTAACTTGAATAAAAAACCAAGAAGACATAGAATAAATTTTTATTCACTACTTCATAGAAATAATTTATTAAAAGATGGTCTTGTTAGTATGAATACTTTTCATGAATCTGTTGAATTTTGTGATTATCAATTATCACATTCAGAAACGGAAAAAATTAAAGAAACACTTCCAAGTTTAATCTATGATAAATCAAACGAAGCACATGACCCTAATTACTATGTAACTAGATTTAATGATAAGGTTTGCCTAGATAGTTACTTTTCCGTAATTAGTGAGGCACAATATGAAGATACACAGAACACTATATTTTTAAGTGAAAAAATATTCAAGGTTATGATGTGTTCTCATCCATTTATGGTATTGGGTAATAAAAACTCATTAACTGAATTAAAAAAACTTGGATATAAAACTTTTGATAAGTGGATTGATGAATCATATGATGCATCATCAGACTGTGAACGATTTGAAAAAATTATAGATAATTTAAAAAAGATAATATCAATAGATGATAAACTAAGTTGGTTTAAAGAAATGGAAGAAGTACTAGTCCACAACAGAAATCAAATAAAAATTAATACAACTAAAAATATATCATATGCATTTCAATCAGTATATGACCACTTTGTTAAAATAAATCAAAAATCAAATTTAATATGAATGTAAATTTTGTTTATAATGATTTTTCGGATGATGGATATCCACTTGCAAATTGTTCTAAAAATGGGAATAGTAATAAATGGTTTGATTCAAGTAATTTTTTCTCGTCATATCTAAATGATAGCGAAAATGATTTTGATTATTTAGGTGATGGTGAGAAGTTTAATGTATTAAAGCATCCTTTAAAAAATATTCTAATAAATCCAACTGACCTTTATTTTTATATGGTTTCGCATCCTGGATTAGCATATCATGATTTATGTGATTTGCCTAATTTAGGATTATCTGCTCAGATTATTAAACGATTAAAAACAAATATAAACTTTTACTTAGTCTATTTACGAGAACATGAGGCCGATAGGATAGGTGGATTGGGTTTGATGATTGATAAATTAAACAGACTTGGAATAGACCATAAAGTAATTATTTGTAATAATGATAGTAATATAAATGAGAATCTTGAAAAAATAAAAAAAATACATAACTTTAATACGAAAGCAAAAGTTTACAAACTTAATTTTCTACAATGGTCATCCTACCAAGTAATGGCATTTAAAAATGATGACTTTAACGCATATGAATTTGAGTTTAATGAAGAAAAAACTGGTAAATTTTTCATGTGTAGAAACAAAGGAGCTAAACCACATAGAATGGGTTTAATAGCGTTTCTTAGAGCTAATAAAGATTTAGAAGAAAATACTAACTATTCTTGTATAGGAAACGTATATTATGGAGATTTGGTGAGAAAACTAAAACCATTCTTCGAAACACAGTTTATAATAGATAATGCTAGAGAAATATTTGAACTTAGGGAATTTTACAAAGAAGATGATTATGAAGCTGGTAAAAATTGGATAGGTGAGGGAGGAGAGTTTATTCATAAAGACCTTGCTCCAATATATCTAGTACCTGAGTTACATGAAGCATTTTCTAATTCTTATATGAATGTGGTTACTGAATCTGAATTTAATTCATCTACTGAAGTTGTACATATTACAGAAAAATCATATAGACCTTTCTATTATTATCAATATCCTATATTTTTTGCATCACCAAATCATGTGAATGAATTAAGAAAGATGGGATTAGATTTATTTGATGATATTATAGACCACTCATATGACTTAATAAAAGATGATGGATTGCGGTTTAAAGCAATTTGTAAAGAATTAGATAGAATTGAAAAAATTAAGACAGAATTTATAAAAAATTATTCAAGTTATAAGGATAGGTTTTATAAAAACAGAGAAATACTAATAAAAGCTGCAAGGAAGCATAAAATTAAAGATATTCAATTTTTTAAAAACACAATGAACGAGTATAAACAAAATATACACAATACTCCTATTATATGAGATTAGTTGCATTTGGTGATAGTTGGACAGCTGGACATGGTGTGGAAACTAATTCTACATATAAAGAAAATGCAACACCACCTGAATTTATACAAAAACTGAGAGAACAAAACTCTTGGCCAAGGTGGTTATCCGAGAGGTTGGGGATACCTTATATTAATATGGGATATTGTGGATTTGGAAATGAATTTATTCTTAATAAGATTGAATCATGTAAAGAGTTTTTACACAAAGATGATATTATAATCGTAGTTTTTACATATCCGTTTCGATACAAAAAGCATAATAGATTATCACCAATTGAGTTATACAAAAAATTTGAAGATACGTTGATTGGATATAATAGATTTTATTTTAATGGGTTTTATCCATTATTAGATGATACTACATCTATTAAATTACCAAAAAATTATATTAATCCAAAGGGAACATTATCTTACATCTTACAAGTAGAAGAATTAGAAAAGGGAACTAGTGTTTGGGAGTATGGAAGTAAATCTGTTTGGAATGATGAGAAAAACTACTATGAGGGAGACTATCATCCAAACTTAAATGGATACAAAATCATATCAGACTTTATGTTTAATGAAATACAAAAATTACTATAATGGGAATACAAACAAATGAACATAAAAACATATGGAACACTCATATAGAATTATTTAGAGAGAAGTTAAGTGATTATAAAATAAAATCATATGATGATAACTATTCTGCTGTTATACTGGAAACTCGTGAACATCCACATTTAGAAACTGTTATAAAAAACACAATGTATTTTCTAAATGAATCAGATTCTAATAAAAAATGGAAATTGGAATTATTTCATGGTAATCTAAATGAAGAATATTGTAAAAAAATAGTTGATGGTATTGATAATGTAGAACTACATCATGTAGATTATGATTATATGATAGTAAATGATTACGATAACCTATTAAGAACAACTGATTTTTGGAAAATGATAACATCTGATAATATTTTAATATTCCAAACAGATGCAATATTAATTAAATCAGGTATTGATGAATTTTTGGATTATTCTTATGTAGGTGCACCATGGTTAAAACCAAAAGAAGAAAAGTATGTAGGAAATGGTGGTCTATCTATACGAAACAAAAATAGAATGATTGATATCATTGAAACACATCCGAATGATTCGTATTTTAAAGAGGATATTTATTTTATCAAATATTTAGACAATAAGGAGATTGCACCAATTGAGGTTGCACAAAGATTTGCTGTTGAAGACTTATACTATAATGACCCAATTGGATTACATCAACCAAAGATTCAATACAAATACTTAAAAACACTAATGAAACAAGGTATAAACAATATAAATTATTAATATGAGTTACTTTAAAAATAAAAATGTAGTGATTACAGGTGGAGCAGGTTTCCTTGCAACACACTTTATCAACGAACTACATAAGTTGGGTGCAGATATTACTACTCACACTTACAATTCACCACTACAAGTTAGTGAAGAGATACAAAAAGATATAACAATACTAGAAAACATTGATTTGAATAATATTGATGATGCAATCAAATTAACAAAAGGTTCAGATTTGGTAATTCATTGTGCAGGTCATGTTTTACATCCTGGTTCAGTACGAACTGATATACAAGGTTCGCTTGGAAACATCACCTTACTTGGAAATGTACTTGATGCGTGTGCTAGGAATGAAGTAGATTCGTTTTTTGACCTAAATTCATCAACTGGTTATCCCGATAGAAGATATCCTGTGAAGGAAGATGAGTTTTGGGATGAAGAACCTTACATTGCGTACTTTGGTTATGGTTGGATGAGAAGATATAGAGAAAAATTGATGGAACATACTTCAAACTTCTCTAAATTAAAGATATTCTTAGGTAGAGGTTCGGCAATATTTGGACCAAACGATAACTTTAATGTAAAAACTTGTCATGTGATACCTGCAATTATAAATCGTATGTTAGGTGGAGAAAATCCATTCACTGCTTGGGGTTCACCTGATGTTGTAAGAGATTTCTTGTATGTTAAGGATGTGATTAAGGGTGCATTAACAATAATCGAACATGGTAATCCAATGGAACCGTATAATGTTGGATATGGAGCTCCAATTACAATAGGAGATATAGTAAACACAATTCAGAAGGTATCTGGTCTTACACCAGAGATAGTTTGGGATAATTCCAAACCAACAACCATACCATTTAGAATGGTAGATACTGAAAAAATAAATAATCTTGGATTTACACCAAGTTACTCCTTTGAAAAAGGTATAGAAGAAACAATTGAATGGTTTAAGAGAAATAAATGAATGCACTAATAACAGGAATAACAGGAATGGTTGGTTCTCATTTGGTAGATTACCTTATTGAGAATACTGAATGGAATATCTATGGATTTATCAGATGGAATGATAGATTAGATAATTTGGAACATCATTTTGATAGAATTAACAAAAAAGATAGAATATTTCTTATCAATGGTGATTTAAATGACTTGCCATCAGTACAATCCGCTATTAATGAATCTGAACCTGATTATGTATTTCATTTAGCCGCTCAATCGTACCCAAAAACATCATTTAGAGCCCCACTTGAAACTTTACAAACAAATATCATAGGAACTGCAAATCTTTTAGAATCAATTGGTAATTATGGAAACGATAATATTGTAGTCCATGTATGTGCATCATCTGAAATATTTGGAAAAGTACCAAAAGAGAAATTACCAATAGATGAGGAGTGTTCAGTACATCCAGCATCCCCATATGCAATTTCAAAAGTAGGAACGGATTTGTTGGGTAGGTATTATGCAGAAGCGTTTGATATTAAAATAATGACTACACGAATGTTTACACATACAGGTCCGAGAAGAGGAGATGTGTTCTCAGAATCTACTTTTGCAAAACAAATAGCAATGATTGAAGGTGGGTTACAAGAACCTACAATATATGTTGGTAACTTAGATTCACTTAGAACGTATGCAGATGTTAGAGATGCAGTAGAAGCCTATTTTTTATTGGTAACTGAAAATCCAATTGGTGGAGAGTACTACAATATTGGTGGTGAATATACTTGTAAGATTGGAGATATGTTAAACTACTTAATTTCACAATCAACTGTTAAAAATATTAAAGTAGAGGTTGATGAAGACAGGTTAAGACCTATTGATGCCGATTTACAAGTACCAAATACAGAAAAGTTTAGAAAACATACAGGATGGAAACCAAAATACACCTTCGAAGAAACTATGAATGACCTTTTAGAGTATTGGAGAAATGAAATTAAAAAAGGTAGAAGATTTTTAAATAGATAGTGAGAAAATTACTTTACATAAGAGAAGATTCTTGGTTCTTCGAAAGATTGTTAGATTTTAAAAATACCTATGGTATTGACTATACTAATTTAACTTCCATTGATAACCTATCTACAAATGAAAAATATGTTTATGTAAAATATTTTCAAGGTCATGTATGGCAAGATATGAAAACTTGTTTATCAGAATACGATAAACTTATATGGAAAAAACAAAAAGAATATGATATTAAAATATTATATGTATCTGATAATGAATCGGGTCTTAATAATTCCATAGATATACTTGAATCGTTTATTATTGATGGTGATGGTGATTTAAATAATAGTGTTTTAATAAACAATAATAGGTGGAATGGTAAGTTATATACAAATGATAATAAGATACAGGTAGAATCACTAGAACGGATTTTATGGGAAAGTGCTAAGTGTGTAATAAGTAACCAAGACCCAATTTTTGATAATGATTCTAAGAAAAAAATATTTCAATGTTATAATAGAGCAGTAAATGCATATAGAACTTGTGTTATTGTTGATTTATTAAAACATGGAATGGTGGATGAAATCGATTGGTCTCATTTAAGAAGACCAGATTATTTAGATGCCGTAGAAAGAACAGATGATGGTATATTACGCACAAAGTATGAACGGATAACTGGTAATACATTTAAATCAATTGAGTCATTTTATGAAAAATTAGTTTCCATCTGTCCTAAAAAAAGTGAATTTGAAATGGGTTATGAATTTGAAAATGAAAATGGTGTAATAGATTACAATATTTATTATGATAAAAATCCATATAAATTTTCATATATAAACATAGTAAATGAATCTAAGTTCGATGAGTTTGATAATATGCATATGCATATTACAGAAAAAACACTTATACCATTTTATTATTTTCAATTACCATTATTTTTTGCTAATTCAAACCATGTTAAGTTTATAGAAGAACATTATGGATTAGATGTGTTTCGTGATTTTATAAACCATGATTATGATTTAGAATCAGATTATCAACAGAGATATAGTATGATATTTGATGAAATTAAAAGATTGTATAAAATGAAAAACCAAATATCTAAGTTTTATGTAGATAATAGATTACGATTTGAAAAAAATCATGAAATAATTAAAACACTTGTAAATTTAGAAAGTAAAGATGTACAGAAGATAAAAAATATTTTATGTAAATGATATGATAAATAAAAAATACGATTGGGAACATAGTAAAAAAGAATATGGATTTGGTAAAACTAAAATCGATAACTTTTTAGATGAAGAAACGGTATACAAACTTTACGAAGAGTGTATTAATGCACCAAAGGGAGGTTGGACAGTATTTACTCGTGCTGGTTCTCGTATGGAAGAATTTAATGATTTAATTTCATTACCAACTGCACATAGGGTTACTTATGATATAATGCATAGTGGTGAATTTCTATATGAGTTAGAACAAATGACAGGTGTTATAGGATTGCTACCAGACCCTCACTTAGTTGGTGGAGGTTATTCTATTATTAGAAATGGAAAGGACTTGGGTTGTCATTATGATTTCAATTGGAACGATAGAATCAGACTACATAGAAAACTAACTACACTATTATACATTACGCCAGATTGGAAAACTAAATGGGGAGGACATATTCAGTATTATGATGATAATATAGATACTAACCCTAACTCAAATCTAATAGAATCCATTTCACCAAAATTTAATCGATTGGTTATTAATGAAAATATTAAACATGGTCCGTATCATAGAGTAAGTGCAGTAAATGCACCGAATGATATACCAAGATGTGCTATTAGATTTTTCTATTATATATCAACATCAGAATATGATAAAGATAATCCACCACATAGAAGTACCTATAAAACAAATGAGTATGAGCATCACAAATTGCATGAAGAAGAGAGTTGGGATGGGCACTTTGTAGGAAAGGGTGGAGAAGATTATGGATACAAAAAACAATAAATGTTAAATTGTATAACTATCTGATTATCAGTTAGCTATGATAGTGAAAATGAAACATACAAATATATGAAAGATTATAATATAAATGACCCATGGGATTGGGTAACACGATTTGAAGATGAGGTTGCAAACTATACTGGTTACAGATATGGTATTGCGTGTGATTCCAATTCAAATGCAATAAGATTGGTTCTACATTATTTAGATATTGTTGATACTGATATTGAGATACCAGCAAATACCTATGTATCCGTTCCAAACCAAATTATCTTAAGTGGTAACAGACCTAAATTTAGAGATATAAAATGGAAAGGATTGTATCCAATTGGAGATACAAGTATCATTGATTCTGCAACTGCATTCTATGAAGGAATGGGTAGAGGATATGAAGATAAATTTATGATTTTATCATTTCATTTAAAAAAAATATTAAATATTGGACAAGGTGGAATGATATTAACAAACAGAGATGATTTTAATGAATGGGCAAGACCTATGATTTATGATGGTAGACACAAGGATAGATTATATAAAGAAGATGAGTTTGAATGTGTGGGTTGGCATATGTATATGAGTCCAGAAGCAGCGTATAATGGATTAAAAATATTCAATTCAGATAAAATACAACCATTTAACGAACCATGTGGTTCATCTGAAGAATATGGGGATTTAAGAAAACAGAATATTTATACCAAATATGTTATATGAGAAAATATCTACCAACTCTTGGGGAACTAATAGATAGACTAACAATAGTTCAACTTAAAGAAGTTAAAATACCACAACACAAAAAAGAATATCAAAAAGAGATTGAAGAAATTGTACATGATATTACAGAAATATTAACTACAACAAAACAATTAAAAATTGATGGAGATTTTATTAGAGCAGTAATTGTACTTGCTCAAATGAATACTCATATCTGGGTAAATGAAGATAATGCTAGAAGTGGGGATAATGTAGGTAATCAATTAATGCTAACACATGGATTGAATGGAATCCGAAATACTGCAAAAAATAAAATACAAGAAGTTGATGGTGGTAGGAAAGATTACAAAGTAGATTGTATTGCATCCGAGTTTAATGATTGGAAAATTAGTTGGTAATGAAGGTACTAGTAATAGGAGAAAGTTGTGATGATGTTTTTATTTATGGTGAGGTTTTACGATTATCACCAGAAGCACCAGTTCCTGTCATAAAACCACTAAGAGAAGTTTACTCAAAAGGAATGGCAGAAAATGTAGAACTAAATTTAAAATCACTAGATGTAGATACACAACTAATATGTAATTCAGAAGAAGTAGTAAAAATAAGGTATGTTGATAACTCTTATAATTACATTTTGTTACGAATAGATGAAAATGATAAAGTTTCTCCCCTTAAATTAACAGAATTACCAAACCTAGATGATTTTGATTTAGTGGTATTTGCAGATTATAATAAAGGATTCTTATCAAAAAGTGATATATTAGAAATTTCATCGAAATGTAATTGCCCAACATTCTTGGATACAAAAAAGAAACTTGGAGAATGGTGTAAGAATATTTCCTTTATAAAAATAAATTATCATGAATATCTTAGAAGTAAAACTAAGATAGATAATAACGAATGGTTAAAAAACAAAACAATTATTACTAGAGGACCGAATGGGTGTGATTTTGGAGGAAAAAATTATCCAACAAAGGAAGTTAGTGTTAAAGATGTTGCTGGTGCCGGAGATAGTTTTTTAGCAGGTTTAATATTTAAATATATACATACATACAACATCGAAGAATCTATTGAATTTGCAAATAAGTGTTCAACTCAAGTAGTTCAAAAAAGAGGTGTTTCGATAATTAATAAAAATAAGTTATAATGGCATCGATTAATAGAAGTATTTACTACAAAGAAAGAGCATGGAATGATATTCATATATACAACTCGAAGGTTTTAACTGGAGGAGTAAAAATAATCCAACCGGCTGTTTACCATGAACTTAGGGGGGAAATAGCAACACTATATCATCAAGATTATTATGATAGAATGATACCTGTTGGTGAGAGAGAAAATGGAGTTGATTTTAAACACGATAGATATTCTAAATCACAAGAAGGTGTTTTACGAGGAATGCATTACGATGATAAAACTTGGAAATTAATAAGTTGTATTTCAGGAAAAATATATTTAGTTGTACTTGATGTGAGGGGTGGAAATATTGTAACCAATCCACAATATGGTAGTTGGGAAACTTATATAATATCACCTCAGACACAAACACAAGTATTAATACCACCTGGTTTTGCAAATGGACATTATGTAATGGAAGATAATTCTGTATTTTATTATAAACTTGCATATCCTGGTGTATATAATGATGTAGAAGACCAAGGTACAATATTTTGGAATGACCCTAAATTCAATATAGAATGGCCATGCCAAAACCCACTTCTTTCTAAAAGAGATACTCCATGAAAGTAAAAGTATTGGATAGTATATTATCAAGTTTCTTACCCCATCAATATTTTTTTAATCAAAATGAATTGGGACATAGAAATGAAGTAGTATCTACTATATTTGAAAGAATAGGAATCGATATAGAATTTGTTTCGGAAAATAATGTTGATGATTTTAATGAAGTAATTTATCCAATAGTTAATTTAAATAATCTTACAGTTGATAACCAAAACATATTTTCAGATATATTACAGAAGTATATTAAAAAAGGGTTAAAGGTTTTTATATTTCATTTAAATGAATGTTTTTTGGAATCTGAAGTATTTTCTTTTAATGAATATTGTTTAAATAATAATATTGATACAAGTAAAATTTATTTATTTGTAAACAATAATAAAATTAAAAAATATTTGAGTGATATGAAAAGTAAAATTAATTTTTATTTTCCATTTTATCAATCAATAGAACACTCAAATCTTTTACAAACAAATTTTATTGAACCATCTGATGATGATAGAAACTTTTTGTTTATGTGTCATAATAATAAAATGGTTGGTCATAGATTGGCAACTATTGTTTTATTAAAAGAAAATAATATATTAAAAGATGTTGATTATTCGTGTGTAGATTTTAGTGTATCACATGATAACGATGGATTGCTAAAAAGTATTGAAACAGAATATAAAACATTTACTGATTCATATAACTCAATAATACAAAATGGTTCAAAGTTAAGTTTTTATGAAAATGAAAAATTTACATTTGATGAAATTGATTCTCCTATTATAAATGTTACTACATTTAAAAATAGTTATGTTAATATTGTAACTGAAACAGATTTTTCAGAGGATGTTATTCACATTACAGAAAAATCATTAAAACCATTTTATTATTATCAGTTGCCAATATTTGTAGCACCACATAATCACTTAAGTGAATTAAGAAAAATATATGGATTTGATATGTTTGATGATATTATAGACCATTCATATGATTCCGAAGAAGACCCTTTGATTCGAATGAAACTTATATTTAAACAACTAGAACTAATAAAAAATAATCCTGATGTTATTAAAGATTTTTATGTAATGTTTAAGGATAGATTTATAAACAATAACAAAATAGTCTGTGAAATTATTAATAAAAAAAACGATTTAGACTATATTAAAAATATTTTTATATGATAATTAAAAATTTAGATTACCACGAAGATAGATGGGAATCGGGTAATTACACAAAAGAAGAACTCATTCAATTTGAAGATGATATAATTTCACATTGGGAAGGTGGGGAAATTACAGGACCCATTCATCTATCAAATGGAAATGAAGAACAACTTATAGAAGTGTTCAAAAAAATATCTCCAACAGATTGGGTATTCTCAACTTGGAGGTCTCATTATCATGCACTTTTACATGGTGTAGAAGAATCAAAACTAAAACAAAAAATACTTGATGGTAAATCAATTACTATCGTAGATAAAGAATCTAATTTTTATGCATCTGCAATTGTAACTGGTACTTTACCAATTGCATTGGGAGTTGCAAAATCACTTAAACTTAAAGGTAGTAATGATAAGGTTTGGGTTTTTATAGGAGATATGTCATTTGAAAGTGGAATCTTTTACGAAGTTCACAAGTATGCAAGAAATTATGATTTACCTCTTCATTTTATTGTAGAAGATAATGGTGTAAGTACAAACACCCCAACATTAGATACTTGGAATGGTATTCAGAGAGAATTGCCAGAAGATGTAATATATTATAAGTATGAATCAAAATATCCACATTACGGAACAGGTAAGTGGGTAGTGTTTTAAAATTATTAAAAAATGAAAAAAGAAATAGTACATACAACACTTGTTACTGGATGTAGTGGGTTAGTAGGATATCATGTTGTAAAAAAATTAATAGAAGCTGCTTCTGAGAATCACTTGGTTGTTGGTGTTGATATAAAAGAACCAACATATGATTGTACCCAATATGGTGATAGTTTTATATTTCATAATATAGATTTAACTGATTATTGGAAAGTAAGTTCTTTATTTGAAATTTACAATTTAAACGATGTTATAAATTGCTTTGGAATAAAAGGAACACCAAAAACAGCTGAATCTAATCCTGTTGATTTTCTAGTTCCATCTATAACTGCAAACATAAACTTAATAAAAAATTGTCAACACCATAGTGTGTATATAAATTTTCTTTCATCGGTAGGTGTTTATGCATCAGCTGAAGAATTTGTAGAAGATACGGTTTGGAGTACACTACCATCAAAACACGATTGGTATCCAGCATGGAGTAAGAGAATTCCGGAATTAATACTTGAGGCGTATAAAAGACAATATGGTTTTATAAATTGGACTATTTTGAGACCTTCTAATATTTTTGGAGAATATGATAACTTTGGTGAAAATGCAATGGCAATACCTGCAACAATTAAAAAAGTATTTGAATCGGATGGTGAAATTGAAGCATGGGGAGATGGTACACCAATTCGAGATTATGTATATGCCGAAGATGTTGCTGAAGCGTGTTTAAGTGCTACTGAACAAAGATTACATTGTGAGATTGTAAATATCGGAAGTGGTGTTGAGATAACAATTAAAGAAATGATTGAAACGGTATGTAAGGTTAGTGGTAAAGATATTAAAATCAATTGGGATACAAGTAAACCCAATGGAGAACCTAAAAGAAAAATGAATACAGGTAAACAAGCACATCACAGATTGTTGCCAAAACTCGGATTCGAAGAAGGTATTAGAAAAACATATGAACATTATAAAAAAACAATGAGTAATGAGTAGTCCAGAATATACACCGTATTTAGATGCGTTAACGGAAGCAATGAAACTTACAATGGAAGATGAAAAAACAATATTCATCGGACAACAGATAGTTTATTATGGTAACCCAATGAGTAAAACAATTGAAGGTTTACCAAAAGAAAGAATGATAGAAACTCCAGTAATGGAAGAAACCCAAATGGGAATGACAATGGGATTGGCAATGACCGGTCACCGAGTTGTTACATTTTATCCAAGATGGGATTTTGTTATTCTTGCAGTTAATCAATTAATAAATCATTTAGATAAATTGGAAGCGATGTCTGATGGTGAATGGAAACCAAACGTAATTGTAAGAGTTGGTAAGGGTTCAGATAAACCATTAGACCCAGGTCATCAACATAAGGCAGATTATACAGATGCATTTAAACAAATGGTTACGAATTGTACTATCGAAAAATTAGATACTGCTGAAAAGATTTTACCAGCATATGAAAGAGCATTATCTCAGGGTGGAATACATATATTAGTAGAGTATCCTGAATTGTATTATAAAAATTAAAATTATGACATTTTTAAAAAAAATATTTATTGTTCCTTATGTTTATATCAAAAGTTGGTATGTTCGAAGAAAATTAAAAAAACAATATAAGAAAAAATTAGAGGAATTGCGTAAACGAGACCCGTTTATCTACAAAAACCATTAATTATTTTTTCTTCCATATTTATATACTGATAAGGTATACCAGATATGAATGAACTTTCCAAATTTCTCGTAGAGAGTATAATGGGGGATGAAAATCCTATTAAAAAAACAGTAGTTATCTATGTGGGTAGGTTTCAACCTATGCATAAAGGACACTATGGAACTTACCAGCACCTTGTAAAAAAGTTTGGTAAAGATAATGTGTATGTAGGTACATCTGATAAGGTACAATTACCTAAATCACCTTTTAACTTCAAAGAAAAGGTAAAAATTATGACTACTATGTTTGGAATTCCAAAATCCAAAATACATAGAGTTAAAAATCCATACAAACCCACAGAAATTCTTAAAAAGTTTGATGAAGAAACAACTGCATTTGTAACTGTTGTTGGTGAGAAAGATAAAAACCGATTAGGTGGTAAATACTTTCAACCATACAAAGGAGACCCATCAGAAGGATATAGAGATAGAGGATATGTTTACGCAGCTCCAATGTCTGGTAATTCTGTAAGTGGTACGGAAGTAAGAAATGGTTTATCAGTTGGTTCTGATGAACAGAAAAAGAACTTCTTTAAGAAAAGAGCCTACGGAAAGTTTAATGCAACTATCTTTAGTATGATTACTGATAAACTCGATGAGGGAATTGAAATTTCTAAAGAGATGATTGAGGAGTGGTTGTTAAACGAAAGTTCTAAGATGGGAAGTGGTCAAGCAGATGATGGACCAAATTTCTTTTTTCCTAACTATGATGTGTTCTCTAAAATAAATGTAGATAGAGCAACACGAATCGGTTATGAGGTAATTGATATGATTACTACTAGAGATATTGAAGATTTTTATGACCATCCAACATATCCAAATGGACCTGTTAAAGCAGTAACCCCATTTCCAGCAGGTGTACTTGGTACACAAACTGCCGCTAACCAAGTTGATATCTATTCAAGTGATGCTTATTCTAAATGGTTTAAGCACGTAACTCGTAAAGCATCAATGGTTGGGTATGAATTAGTAAAAGGATTAGATACCAATAAGGATATCAAAGATGCATCATTAGATTCTCAAAAAGGTGATAAGAAATCACAAGAAGAATACGAAGCATCTTTAAATGAAAATATAGTACTACCAATTAAAGTTGGAGATACCATTATGACTGGTAGATTTAAGAATAAGAAAACAGTTGTTAAAACAATCGGTAAAGATGAACATGGAATGCCAACAATCAATGGTAGAAAAGTGGTTACCTTTAGAATTGTACAAGAAGGATTATATTCTATACTTGAAGATGATGAAACGTTCACTGCTACAAACAAGAAATCAGGAAAAACATCTGTATTCAAAACAAAGGATGCGAGAGATGGTGCTATAAAATCAGGTACTCATGAAAAATCATCAGATAATACGGACTCTGATGATTCTGATAAAAAAGATAGTAAAGGAATTTTTAAGGGAAAGGATGGGGATTCTTTTAGAGATAGTTTACCAGATAATGACCCTGCAAAAAAAGATGCAAATACTGATAAGGATGGATTTGCAACTGATATTAAGATAGATATACCAACTAATGTTGTTTCTCCTAGTGATATCATAAAAAAGAGAAGAGATAATACTAAAAAGAAAATTAAAGAATATTTTCCAAAGTTAAAATCCGAAGAAAAGAAATACTTTAGTGATGTAGTAAAAAATCCAGATGCAGTAAAACGAAGTTTTATTGATAAACTAAAAGATAAAACTAAAGGTGCTGGAAAGGCAATTAAAGATGGTCTTAAACACGAGTATCATGAATTTAAAAAAGCAGGTGGTGCATTAAAAGAACTTGGTAGTGGTAAAAAATATAAAGAGTTAGAGGATGACCAAAAGAAAGCTCTAAAGTTAGTAGGAAAGAGTATTTTAATCACAGGAGCATTTGCTGCCAGTGGTGGAGTTGCCGGAACGGTTACTGGAGTTGCAAAACTTGCTGGATTGACAATGGCAGAACTTGTACCTCATGTTGCTATTGAAACAATATTAAAAGGAGTAGGTAGAGCTGCTATATTTGCAGATGAAGACCAAGAACTAGAGGCGGATTTAAATAAATTTTCTGAATTGATAATAAAAGAATTAGAAAACGTTGAAGTATCTAATGAAATACTATCAACTGCTCTTATTAAGTTTACTCAATCAGAAGAAGAATCTGTTAACGAAATCGCAGGAACAAACATTAAATGTGAAAAATGCAATCACTCATGGGATATTGAATCTGATGATAGTGAAAAATATTTATGTCATTCATGTGGATGGGATTCTCAGAAACAAGAATATGATTTCGATGCATTTGATTCATGGAAAGAAAAAATGGGTTTAAATGAATCTAAAAATTTTAAACTAAAAGTACCATCGGATATTGTTAAACTACAAAAGCAATTTAAAAAAAACGGTAAAAAGCTTTATATAGTAGGTGGGGCAGTTAGAGATGCTATTTTAGGTAAATCCCCAAAAGATTTTGATTTGGCAACTGATGCTAAACCAGAAGAAACAATGAAGATTGGTAAAGATGGTGGTTTCAAAACATCACAAGATGTGGGTACTGGAATGGGATTGGGAATTGTAATCGTTGGTGGACATGAAGTTGCAACATTTAGAAAGGATATTGGAAAGGGTAGAAGACCTGATTCAGTAGAATATACAGATATTGAAGGAGATGTAAAACGAAGAGATTTAACTATAAATGCTTTATTCTATGATATTGAAAGAAAAGAAATAGTTGATTTAGTTGGTGGAATTGCAGACCTTAAAAAGAAAAACATTAGAACAGTTGGAAATGCTGTTGAGAGATTTGATGAAGACCCATTAAGAAAATTAAGAGCTTTAAGATTTCAATCAAGAATGGGTGGTAGTTTAGATAAGGAGTTATTAGATGCGTTACAAAAAGACCCATCACTAAAATCACTTCCAGCTGAAAGAATTAGAGATGAATTTGTAAAATCACTTAAAACATCAAAGGATACAAAGAAGTATATGGAGTTGTGTGATAAAATTGGATTCACTTCTCAAATTTTACCAAATCTTAAAATAAATAAACCATATATTAAAACTACTGATTATATTGTATTCCTATCAGTACTTCTAAAAAAGAATTCTCCAGCGTTATTAGGAAAACTATTAAATAAGTTATCATATACAAATACTGAAAAGAATGATATTGTATTTTTAGTATCATTACAATATTTTAAACCAGAAGAAGTTGGTGTTTATAAAAAACTACAACAAAAAACTTCACTTTCTGATAACCAAATAGTAGATTTTGGTAAATCGATTGGAAAGGATATGAAGAAGTTTGTAAGTTTTAAATTATCAGTTGGTGGAAACGATGTACCCTCTGATATCAAAGGTGCAGAAATTGGATTGTGGATAAAAAATAAAGAAAGAGAAAATTTCTTAAATGAGATGCCAATGTCTGACTTACAAAAGATTGATAAGTTTGCAGATAAACAATTAAATCCGGTAGATACAGTTCTTACAGGAAAACATTTCTTCGATAGGTTAAATGACCCAAGAAACGGAAAGGAAATATCACAAGCCGAATTAATTGGATTCTTTAAAAGATTAGGAAAAAAGAAAAAAGATTTTGTAAAATTTCTTAATCAATATAATCAAATTGTAGTAAAGGATAATAGAACAAACCTTAATATTCCATTTATGAAACAAGCGAATAAACTAATCGCTAAAACCATAATGAGAAAAAATGATTTTAAATCATCTGATGCAAAATACACAATAGAATCCGAAGATTTGGATGAACGAGGTAAGATGAGACCTGCTGATAGATTAAGAAGAAAAGCAGCAATGGCAGGAAAGAGTAAGGAAATCGCAAGAAGAAGAGCAAGAACGATGAAAAGAAGAAAACCTCTTTCTAAACTTAAGAAGATTGCTTACAAGATGGCATACAGACAAGTTTACGCTGAGTTCATGGAAGAATTATATCCTGGTATTAAGAAAGCAGATTTATCGATTGCACAAACTCAGGTAATTCATAAGAATGTGGTGAGAAAAAAAGGTAGAGTTAGAAAAAGAGCTAAATTCAGATTCTTACCAGCATTACGAGCAAAGGAAGTTGAAAAATTCGAAAAAAAGAATGAAGATGTTGTAGACCAAGCATTTCTAAAAGCAAAACCAGTTAAAGAAGGATTAAAAGAATTAGGAATAAAAGATTTCAAATCATTATTCAAAAAGATGCCTTCTGATTTACAAAAGAGAGTTTACAATCTAAAGAACTTTGGTCAAAGAGTAGATAAACACCCAGAGGGTAATGTTCTTAAACATACTATTATGGTTGTGAATCGTTCAATCAAAGAGGATGATATTGATATTGCAATAGCAGCAATGTTTCACGATATAGGAAAAGATGAAACTGCGGGTATTCACCCAAAGAAAGGACACATCACACACTTTGGACATGAAAAAGTATCTGCTTCATTAGTAAAGAAGTATAAAAAGTTTATAGAATCAGTTGATGGTAATGCTGCAAATGTATTTTACATTGTTAAAAACCACATGAGATACAAACAACTATCTGATATGAGACCTGCAAAGCAAGATAAATTAAAATCATTCAGAGCATTTGATAAATTAGGTAAATTCTCTAAACACGATAAAGGTGGTTTGGGTGAAAATAAAGAAAGTAAAAATATGGATAGTATAGAACAGATAATAAGTGATATCGATAATAAGTTAGTTGAAATGTTTTTACCAAACACTAAAACACCACAACAACTAATCAAAGAAAACATAAACGAATCTAACTTACTCCAAGAAGGTGGTGCGTATGGACATATGTCTCATCCATTTGATACTGATATCAATTTAACCTTTGGACAACTTAAAGATATCGTAAATCGTGCACTCGAAGGTACACTTGAGTTCACACGAGAGAAAACAGATGGTCAAGCATTAGCTATTTCATGGAGAGATGGTAGGTTAGTAGCAGCGAGGAACAAAGGCCACCTAAAGAACAGAGGTGAGAATGCTTTAGATATCAAAGGTGTATCAGATAAGTTCCAAGGTAGAGGTGGATTGAGTGATGCTTACAATTATGCAATGAAAGACCTTTCAAATGCTATTAAATCGTTATCGGATAAACAAAGAGATAAGGTATTTAAACAAGGTGCGTGTTTTATGAACCTTGAAGTGATATACCCAACATCAGTAAACGTTATTCCTTATGGTCAAGCGTTACTTGTGTTCCATGGTACTATGGAATTCAACATGGATGGTGTTGCAATCGGAGAGAATGGTGAATCAGCAAGAGTATTAGCTGGTATGATTAAACAAGTTAACAAAGATGTACAAGATAATTACACTATTCAAGGACCTCCTATTGTAAAATTACCAAAATCACAAGATTTATCTAAGAAACGTAGTAAATACTCATCACAGATATCTAAATTACAAAAAGAATTTAGTTTAAAGGATACTGATGGTGTTGCTGATTATCACCAAGGGTGGTGGTCACAATGGGTTGATAAGAATTCACCTACATCACTTGATAACAAAACCAAAATGGGGTTAGTTAAGAGATGGGCGTTCATGGATAAAGGATTTAGATTAGATAAAAAGAACTTTAGTGATGAAAAAACATTAGAGTGGGCTAAAAAAACAGATAAAGAAGACCAAAAGAAGATTGGTAAGAAGAACTTAATGAAGTTTGAACAAATATTCTTAGGTTTGGGTGCAGAAGTGTTAGAGTTTACCTCATCTGCACTAACAGTTAACGCTGATTCAGCAGTTCGTGATATGAAAAAACGAATTGATAAGACAATTAAAGATGTTAGGAAATCAGGTGACCCAAAAAAGATAGAAAAACTTAAATTGGAACTTGGTAGATTACAATCTATTGGTGGTTCTAAGAAAATTGTACCAAATGAAGGTATTGTATTCTTATATAAAGGAAATACTTTTAAACTTACAGGTACATTCGCATCCGTAAATCAGATACTCGGTATTTTCTTCTAAAAATTTCGGTTTCTCTATTTTTATATATTTATATACAACAATATAACCTAATGTATAATAATGGGTAAAGAATTTAAGAAGAAGTATATGCATCCAACTCGTAGAAAGTTGGTAGATATGGTAGAAACTGGAAAGTATGATAAAAATACTACCGTTGGTTATACCAAGAAGGAAGAAGCTCGTAATGTTGGTGATGTTTGGGAAGATGAACATAACAAATATGAGAAAAAAGAAGGATATGTTTTAAAGACGGGTAAAAATTCCGAAGCGTTACAAGAAATTAGAAAATATTTAGCAGAAAAATCAAAATGTAACAATTCTGATTGTAAAACAATATCTAAATCTGAAAAAGATTTAAAGTTTATTCAAAATAACGGATTTTGTATAAATTGTACTGTTGATAGAGAACATGATTTAAGAACTGCTGGTGTATTTGAAGAATATCAGAATTATAAGGTATGGACTCGTATGATTGTATTTGGTAAAACAAAATTAGAAGAACTAAAACAATCTTTGTTAGATGTTAGACCTTTTTATGAGTATGTAAATGAAAATGGTAGTACCGAAAGATGGGATTTACCAAATTCAGTTGAAGATACTAAAAAAGAAATTCAAGACATGATAAATACCGGAGAAGGTGAAATTACTGAACTTGAATCGAAACGTAATTTAGCGTTTGATGTATTAAAGGAGAAAAACTATGAGCATTATATTTAGTTTATTAATTAAAAGGTGGAGAGAAATATTAATCCTTCTTTTATTTGGAATTATTTTATTTTTACGAGGATGTGGAGATGATACTGGTGATAAAACCATTGTAGATGTAGATGGAGAACAATATGAGTTGTTAGAATCAAAAACTGATACCATATATGTAGAAAAAGAAGTTAAGGTAACAAAGTATGTACCAAAGTACATTACAAAAGAAGTAATTAAGGAAGTAGAGATACCAGTAGATGTAGATTCACTTGCTATTATAAAAGATTACTTTGCAAAAATAACAGTTAAGGATACATTAAGTTTAGCATATGATTTTCCTGATGTAGTTACCGATTCATTGGGTAACAAACCAAGTGGAGATTTAGGATTCGGTATTTTAACTGATATCATTTCACAAAACAGAATTGAATCAAGAGAAATAGATTGGTATTTTAAGATTCCAACCGTTTATAATACTACAATAGTAAAAGAATTACCAAAGAATGAATTCTATTATGGATTTGGTGCAGGAATTGACCAAACAAATGGATTTAACAATATTAGTGGTAACATCTTGTTTAAAACTAAGAAAATGAAAATTTATGGTTTAAATGTTGGTATATCAAATCAACTTGGTGAGTATAAACCATTCGTTGGTGGTTCTATGTATTGGAAACTAGGAAAAAAATAGAATGGCTAAACAATCTTTAAAAGAAATAATAAAACTTGAGTATCAGAAATGTGCTGGAGACCCAATCTACTTTATGAAAAAGTATTGTATGATTCAACATCCTGTTCGTGGTAAGATACCTTTTCATTTATATCAATTTCAAGAAAGAACATTAGACCAATTCGCAGAACACAGATACAACATCATTCTTAAATCTCGACAAACAGGTATCTCAACCTTAACTGCGGGATTTTCACTTTGGAAGATGTTATTCAATCAAGATTTTAATGTATTGGTAATTGCAACTAAACAAGAAGTTGCTAAGAACCTTGTAACGAAGGTTCGTGTGATGAATCAGTATTTACCATCGTGGTTAAAACAAACAACGGTAGAGGATAACAAACTATCCTTAAGATACTCAAATGGTTCTCAGATAAAAGCAACTTCTGCAGCAGGAGATGCTGGTCGTTCTGAGGCATTATCCTTATTAGTATTTGATGAGGCAGCATTTATTGATAAGATTGAAGATATATGGGTATCATCACAATCTACCTTATCAACGGGTGGTAATGCAATTATACTTTCTACTCCAAATGGTGTTGGAAACTTTTTCCACAAAACTTGGGTGGGAGCAGAAGATGAAACAAATACATTTAATCCAATACGACTACATTGGAGTGTACATCCTGAAAGAAATCAAGATTGGAGAGATGAGCAAGAGGTACTACTTGGGGTAAAGGGAGCAGCACAAGAATGTGATTGTGATTTTGTTAGTTCTGGTGATACAGTAATAGACCCACAACTTTTAATGTTTTATAAAGAATCATTTGTACAAGAACCAATGGAAAAGACTGGGTTCGATGGAAACCTATGGAAATGGGAATATCCAAACTATACCAAATCTTATATGGTTGTAGCGGATGTTGCTCGTGGAGATTCAACGGATTACTCAGCGTGTCATGTTATCGATATAGAAGAATCTTCTCAAGTTGCAGAATACAAAGGTAAATTAGATACAAAAGATTTTGGAAACTTTTTAGTTGCATTGGCAACCGAATATAATAACGCCTTACTTGTAGTTGAAAATGCAAATATTGGTTGGGCAGTTTTACAACAAGTAATTGATAGAGGTTATCAAAATACTTTTTATATGAGTAAAGATTTAAAGTATGTAGATACTGAAAATCAATTATCAAATAAATACAGAGCACAAGATAGAGGTTTAACTGCTGGTTTTAGTACAACATCTAAAACAAGACCTTTAATCATTTCTAAGTTAGAACAATATGTTAGAGAAAAATCTGTAACAATTCGTTCACAAAGAACAATAGATGAAATGTTTACATTTATATGGAATGGTAATAGAGCAGAAGCAATGCGAGGTTATAATGATGATTTAACAATGTCATTATCAATCGGATTGTGGGTTAGAGATACTGCACTTAGATTAAGACAAGAGGGAATTGATTTAACAAAACAAGCATTGGGTGGAATCGGTGCACATCAATTAGATATTGGTGGAATGGGTTTTGGTGGTAATACTTCAATGGATGATGACCCTTGGAAAATGCGAGTTGGTGATAACCATGAGGATTTAACTTGGTTAATTAAATAATTATATATTTATAATATAAGGAGAAATAACTATGATTTCAATGATAGATTTAATAAATGAAAACGAAAACTACTGTAATGAGTACATAGTAGAAAACTATGATGATATACAAGAATTTTCGAAGTTCATGAAAGAATATAAATCTGACATAAATGAAGCTGAGTATCAAGGTAGAAAAGTTAAACTTGGAAAACCAATGCAAGGTGATGTGAAAAAATTTAAAGTATATGTTAAAAACCCTCAAGGTAATGTTGTAAAAGTTAATTTTGGACATGGTGGTAGTTCAGCAAAGAAATCAGGAGAAAAAACAATGTCTATTCGAAAGAATAATCCAGATGCAAGAAAAGCATTCAGAGCTAGACACAATTGTGATTCACCCGGTCCAAGACATAAAGCAAGATACTGGTCTTGTAGAAAGTGGTAATAATAAAATAAAGGTTATAATTTAAAAATAGGAACAACATGGCAGATACTTCATTTTTTGGTAGGTTAACTAAACTCTTCAGAGCTCAGGCAGTCGTTACTGTCGATAAAGATGGTAAGAGAAAAGTTTTCGATACCGATGAAAGACAACAAACAAATCTATCTTCTTTAAGAGATAGGTACACGAAACTACAAAAAAGTTTTTTCGAACAAGCAGGTGGTGCTCAGTCAATGGCATACCAACAAGTTCGTAGAGAAGTTTTTAGAGATTATGATGCTATGGATAATGACCCAATATTAGCATCAGCTCTTGATATATATGCAGATGAATCAACACTAAAGAATGAATTTGGTGATACTTTATTGGTTCACTCTGATAATCAACAAGTACAAGATATTTTAAATAACTTATTTTATGATGTTCTTAATATTGAATTCAACTTATGGCCTTGGGTAAGAAATATGTGTAAGTATGGAGATTTCTTCTTAGGTATGGAAATCGCTGAAGGTAAAGGTATTGTTAACGTAACACCTCATTCAGTTTACAACACAGAAAGATTAGAAAGAACAGACCCATCGAATCCAAACTCAGTAAAGTTTAAAATTACTGAAGACCCAAATGGAAAAGAACAATACGAAAACTTTGAAGTTGCTCACTTTAGATTATTAGCAGATACAAACTGGTTACCATATGGAAAATCAATGATTGAAAATGCTAGAAGATTGTGGAAACAATTATCTCTAATGGAAGATGCAATGTTGATTCACCGAATCATGAGAGCACCTGAAAAGAGAGTTTTCAAAATTGATATTGGTAACATTCCTCCAACAGAGGTAGATAACTATATGCAAAGAATTATCAATAAAATGAAGAAAGTTCCATTTATTGATAGAAATACTGGTGATTATAACTTAAAGTATAATATGCAAAACCTAACAGAAGATTTCTATCTTCCTGTTCGTGGTGGTGATAGTGGAACATCTATTGATAATCTTGCAGGATTAGAGTATGCAACCATCGATGATATTGATTATCTAAAAAACAAATTATTTGCAGCATTAAAAGTTCCTAGAGCATATTTAGGATATGAAGAAAATGTAAATGGTAAAGCAACATTAGCAGCAGAAGATGTTAGATTTGCAAGAACAATTGAAAGAATACAAAGAACAGTAGTTTCAGAATTATCTAAAATTGCAATTGTTCATTTATATGCACAAGGAATTACAGATTCTGAAATGACTAATTTTGAATTATCATTAGTTAATCCATCTACAATTTACGAACAAGAAAAAGTAAACTTATGGAGTGAGAAAATTAGATTAGCTCAAGATATTCAAGGATTAAATATGTTATCTAAGGATTGGGTATATGAAAATATATTCAAACTAAGTGGTGGTGAACAAGATGAACAAAGAGTATCGATGTTAGATGATTTAAAAGATAGATATAGATTCCGTTCTATTGAAGATGAAGGTAGTGACCCTGCAATGGAAGATGATGAACCAAGTGATATTGAAGAACAACTTGAAGATATCAAGAACGAAATAAAAGATAAAGGTGGTAGACCAAGAGAAGGTGGAACATATGGAAAAGATAAACATCCACTTGGTAGAGACCCACTTGGTGATAAAGAAAGAACGAAAAAACGTTCAAGAACATCAGAAGATAAAGCAATTAAATATATCAATGGTATAGCGGCAAAACGAAAGTATTTACATGAAATGAAAGGAATGTTGGACGAAAACAACATACTAGACGAAGATTAATTAGGTTAACTTTTATAATTTTATATTTATAAGAGGGAAATTTTACTATATCATAATAGGAAAAACATAAGATGAGAAAAATAAAACATTCAAAATTTAAGAATACGGGTTTTCTTTTTGAACTTTTAACTCGACAAATTACGGTTGAAATACTCAATGGTAGTGAGGAAAAATCAAAAGGAATAATCAAAGAATTCTATGGAAGAGGAACTGAGTTATCAAAAGAGCTTAGATTATTCAACCTACTTATAAACGAAAAGTACAATACAGAATCAAAGGCTGAGAAGTTTATTGAAGCTATATTGGAAGCACACAGTAAAATAAATTATACTAAACTCCAACGAGAAAAGTATAATCTTATTAAGTCTATCAAAGAAACATTCGAAATTAATAATTTCTTATCTTCCCCGGTAACAAACTACAAAATTTTAGCTTCAATACATAAACTATTTGAAGGTAAAAAGAATGATATTCTTGATATTAAAGATGTATTTGATTCTAAACTTACTCTTGTTGAGCACATCTCATCAACTTCCCAAACTACTAAAGTAGCTAAACAAGATAAATTAGTTGAAGAATATAAAAAACAAGAGAAAGACCTTCGATTGTTGACATATAAAATTCTTATTGAAACTTTTAACAAAAAATATACAACTTTAAATCAATCTCAAAAAGGTTTATTAAGAGAATATATTAATAATGTTACCAATACATCTAAGTTCAATGAATACTATGAATCAGAATTAATTAAAACTATCACATCTTTACACGAAGCGTATAAAGGTATGAAAGATAAGATTACAAAAATAAAGTTGAGAGAAACAATAAATGTTTTGAAAAAACAGAAAATTGGTAAGAAAGTTACCGATGAACAAGTTTCAGCTTTAATGATGTCTTATGAGTTAATTAAGGAGATAAAAAATGTCAATGGAAAAAAATCTTAATAAATTCTTAGATGAACTAATCCAAGAAGTAGAACACGAATTGGATGAAATGACAGGAACTGGTGCAGTTGGTGGGTACAATACTCCTGCTGCATTTTCTGATGGTGGTGCTAACGATAAAAAACGTAAGAAAAAAATTTCAACTCAATTTGGTATGAAGATAGTTGGTAAGATGGATGAAGAGCTAAATGAAGCTAAATCCAAAAGACCAGTAAATCGTTGGTTAGAATTAAAAAACGATGAAACAATGCATCCTCATAAGAAGATGGCAATGGGTTTAAAAGAACTTAAGTATCAACTTAGAGAAACTGAAAAGTTTTTCAATTGGTATAATAAAATCAAAACAATGAATGAGTTGGATTCCAATCAGTATTGGAAAAGAACAAACAAACATATTTATAAGATAAAAGAGAGATTGGTTAATATCGCTCGAACTATACAGGAGATAGAAAAATGAAAATAACAAGAGAAGCATTAAAAAACATAGTTAAAGAAACTATGATAGAAGAATCGGAATATCAAGAGTTTTTCAAAAGAGCTTTAGAAAAAGCTGGTAAATCTATTCCTAGTATGTCTGATGAAGAAAAAAAGAAATTCTTTAACAACATAGAAAAAACTTGGAAAGGTAAAGGAGCAAAACAAGAACAAGTTTCTGAATTAACAGATGCTCAGAAAAAATTACCACCAGCACTTCAAAAGGCAATAGAGAAAAAAGATGGTAAGAAGGAAGATGAAAAAGAAGAAGTTAAAGAATCTATCATCAAAGAAGGATTTGCAACTTGGGAAATGAGTTTTTCAGATATGACTCTTAATGGTGTTAAGTTATCCAAAAAGAATAAGTATAAAGTGAAAGCAAGAAATACTGTTGAAGCGATTAAGAAAGCTGCTAAAATGGCTGGATTAAAAGGTGAGGATTGGATTGCAACACAAACTAACTATTTAAAGAAAATAGGATAATATAATGACTAAAAAAGAATTATATGATATAATCAATGAAGAAATCGTTAGTTTTAAAAAAGGAGAACTTAACGAGAAACTCAACGAGTCTGATAAAGATTTAATAAGAAAAATCATCAGACAGGAAGTATCAGCAATCTTTTTTGATTTATTTAAACGAAGAAAAACTTGGGGAGCATAATGGGAAATTTATTAATAGAAACAAAACTATTCGAAGGTAAAGTAAACGAAGACGAAAGTGGAAGAACTATCGTTAAAGGTATTTTACAACGAGCAGGTGCTGAAAATCAAAATGGAAGAATATATCCAAAACAAATTTTGATGAGAGAAGCTAAAAAATACGAAACACTTATTAAAGAAAGAAGAGCACTTGGTGAATTAGACCATCCAGATTCTTCTGTAATCAACCTAAAGAACGTATCTCATAACGTAAGAGAGATACATTGGGATAACGATGATTTAGTAGGAACCGTTGAGATACTACCAACTCCAAGTGGTAACATCTTAAAAGAACTACTTAAAGCAGGAATCCTTTTAGGAATATCATCAAGAGGTATGGGTTCAGTAGAACCTCTATCAGGTGGTAAAGTTCAAGTAGGTGAAGATTTTGAATTGATTGGTTGGGATTTTGTTTCTAATCCATCAACACATGGAGCATTTATGACTCCGATGAACGAATCTGTTAACAAACAACTAGTAAAACAAGGTGAAGTTTGTAACGAGTGGTGTAAATCACAAGATTTGATGAGAGAAATTATAACAGAAATAACTTAAGTTATGGCATTTAATGTACAGGACTATATGTCCAAAAATAAAATTAAACTTGGGAAAGTAACCCGAGAAGTTGGTACTACTCCATATAAAGGTGGTCACAACGATATTAGAAAAACTAATTATGAAGTTAAGATTACCGAAGATGGTAAACTTGATTTATATACACATAAAACGGAGACAAAGGAATTATGATTAAATTGACTGACCTTTTAAACGAAGAAGAAACATACACAGCAATCAATAAAGATAGTGGTGCGGTTTCTGTATTTAAATCTAAAGATGCAAGAGATTCTGCAGTAAAAGCAGGTACTCATGATAAAAAAGATGATAACGATTCTAAAGGTGATGATTCTAAAAAAGATACTCCTAAAGTTAATATCTTTGATAAACCTAAGAAAGATGAACCTAAGAGAGATGATAACACCGATGCACAGATAGAGGATGTTCAAAATAATATTGGTGATATGCCTGGTGATGAAATACAAGATTATGCAGAATCAGATATATTCCCATATCTTAAAGGAAGAGATTTGGAAATTGCAAAATCATTAGTAGATGATATTGATGCGGCAGGGGATGATTTTGAAAGAAGTGCGGATGTAAGGGCAGATTTAAAAGATTTATTTGATAAGAAAATGACTTTAGATTCTCCAAAAGAAGAACCTAAAGGAGAAGAACCTAAATCAGAACCATCTAAACCAAGACCTGGTAATCCTCAAGTAAACAAAGTTGTTCGTAACAAAGCAAAGAGTTTAGGAGTTACTCCACAGAAGTTAGGTAAAGAAGAATACGAAAAAAGAATGTCCCAAGCAGCTGTTGAAGCTTTAACAGATGCAAACTTTCATTCTGAATCAAGAGCTCTTATTGCAGTTTTAGAAGATAATCCTGAACTTGCTAAGAATCCTTCAAATGACCCAAACAAACCAAAAGATATGTTCTCAGATGAATATGATGAATGGAAAAAAGGTACTGCATGGGGTTCATCATTTGGTGATTCAAGTGATGGTACTGATGATATCGCTCATTCAGCAACTGGAGAATCATCTTGGGATGGACAAGAATCAATCGATGCAATTGCATTCGATTTAAAAATGAATGGTTCACATAAATTAGCAGCAAAAATACAATCAATCTTTGATGAGAAGAATGAATCAACAACATCTATTGCAGATATGATACCTGAATCAGTTGTAATCAACGAAGGAACTCGTTCTCAAGTTGGTGTAATTGGTAGAAATGGTAAGATTATTTCTGCATACGTTCACTACGATGGTTATCCATCAAATATGAAACCAGGTTTAAAACATCACATGAAAAGTGATAAAGATGTTCTTAAACTAATCAAGATGGGTGGAGCAAGAGGAATCTTTGATGATAAGGATATTGAATATTACAAAAATGGTCAACCAATGAAAGGTGATTCCAAAGATATTGAATCATATATAAAAGATGCCGATAGAAGTGGTGGAGCAGAATTTGTATATTTATACAATATGAAAGATAAGAAGTGGTATTACGCTGATACTTACAAAGATAGTAAACTAAAAAAATTATTTTAAGGAGAGTACAATGATTAAATTAGCTCAACTAATGAACGAAAGTTCAATGAATGAAGCACCATATAAACAACCTGATAAGAAACTTGTTAAAGTTGTAAAGGGTACAGTTGGAGCAGTTCAGAATGATATTGAACTTATTGAAGAAATGATTGATGAAAGTGCAATACTAGAAGCAATGGACCATTGTAAAGATGCTATTGATAGATTGCAATATCTTCATAAAATATTAAAAAGAATTAAATAATAGGAGAATCCAATGATTAAATTAACCCAACTAATAAACGAATCAGAAGAAAAGAGACCTCTTTCTTTAGAAGTTAAAAAACACTTCTTAGAAATCGTTTCTACTTACAACAAATATCAAGAATCAATGGATAGAAAATCTGATATTACTCAAGTGGCAGAAACACTTGGTGGTATTACAGAAGCAGCTAGAACATTAGCAATTCACGAAGGTGATGATTGGTTTGATAAACACACGATTAAAAGAAACATGAGTGAATTGGATAAGTTGGGTAAACAATTCGATAAAGTTGCTCTTGAAGCTAAGGCACTTGACCAAAGAATGGGTGGATTATATGAAGATATGGGACATATTCTTTCAAGATACTACAAAATAGGAGAAATTACAGAAGACCAAATGAAAGAACGTTTAGGAATGAACGAATCTAAAGAAGATTGTGGTTGTGGTTGTAATGGAACAACTGAAGGTGGATGTAACGAATCTTTAAACGAAGAACCTGTATCTATATCAATGAGAAACGATGATGGTTCTATCACTACTACAATAAAAGAAGTAACTGATTTAAACGAACAAGAAACTGCATTATATGAGTTTGGCCAAAAGGTTGAAACTCTAATGGAGGAAAATTGTCCTACTGATGCCAGTAAATGGAGTTCTTACAAATCACAAGCAAAAAAGAAATTTGATGTTTACCCATCAGCATATGCTAATGGTTGGGCAGCTAAGAAATATAAAGCAGCAGGTGGAGGATGGAAGAAATGTTAATCAACGAAAGATTCAAATCTCCAAACAAAGAATTCGAAAAAGTATATGCTATTTTCGATAAAAGAGATTACTTTAATAATAAAGGATTAGCTAAAACTCAAATTGGAAACTTCAAAAGAGCTTTAGAAAAAAATGATAAAGGTGCACAGAAATTACTTGATGCACATAAAGGAAACATGGATTCGGCTATATCGTATATAGAGGAGTTCATTTCAGATGGTAATAAAAGAAAATCATTTGAATCATTTCAAGAATTCTCATCAATGGTAAATGCATTAGAAATGAGTACTAAACCAAATCTAAAACAAAAACCTGCAGAATTTATTAAAAGAAGAATCCACAACAACTCACAAAAATATACAATCGCCTTGTATAGTGCAATTCGTAAACAAAAATTTAACAACTATAAAGATGTTCATAAAGATGTAGATGAATTGGTTTCTAAGAACGAATCAGTAAACGAAGGTAAGTTCAAAGTAGATGATTTAGTTTATAACAAAAGAACTAAAACTGTTGGTATCGTAAGAATGGGTGATGATAAGTATGGTGAAGTTAAAACTGATGCTGATGGAAATGTGGATGTTGATAAGTTGGAAAAATATAATCCAATTAAATTCAAACATCAAACTAAGGCAAAGGTTGCACCATCTACTGAGAAGGAAGTAAGTAAACGAGGTTTATTTAATCCATTTAAAAATGAATCAGTAAACGAAGGTAAAAAAAGATACTACCAACAAGATAGAGTTGGTTCAGCAAAATACACAATCTCTTATCACGATGGTAAAAAGAAACATAAAGATGGTAGTGATTTCTTTGATATCCAAACTTTCAAAAACAAAAAAGATTTAGCAAAGTTTGTTAACACTTTACACAAAGGTGGATATGTTTATGGATTCGGTGAATCAGTAAACGAAGCAAAATACAACTACAAAGCAGATGCACTTACTGCATATTTCAAAGGTAAGATAGATGCTAAAGAATTAGATAAGATTGCAAGAGATGATTTTAAGAGTGGTATTGCAACTAAAAAAGAATTATCTAACTTCCTATCAAACAAGTTTACTCAAGATGTAATGAGTGATACCTATGGGATTCCTGCAGGTACATTAATAAAAAGAGTAAGAGGATTGATGAAATTTGCTGAAGGTAAAGGAGATGGAGTACCACAAGGATATAATCCAATGGTAGAAGATAAATCCGAAATAAAAGGATTAGTAAAAAAAGTAGGTAATAAAGAAACTAAGTTTTATGATGTACTTTCTGTAATGGAAAAAAAGTATGGAAAAAACAAATATAGAATTTGGTTAGAAAAATCCCTAAAAGATTTTGGAGTAAATCCAAAACATTACGATTACAGAACTAATGCAGCTGTTGAAGAAAAATTATTCCAATTAGGTAAGTAATGAAACTTCAAAATATCATAGATGAGATATTCGAAGAAACAACCAACGAAGACCTTCGTAACTGGTTTAAATCTAAATGGGTTAATATCGGTAAGAAAGATAAAAGTGGTAAACATCCTCCATGTGGTACAAGTGGTGAGAAGAAAGGATATGCTAAATGTGTTCCTGCTTCTAAAGCTAAATCCATGAGTAAAAAAGAAAAAGAATCTGCAACTCGTAGAAAAAGAGCAGCACAGAACAAATCTAATCGTGGTGGTTCTCAATCAGCAGGACAAGGTAAAAAACCTATAAACGTTTCTACGCACACAAAAGGAAGAAAATCAGGAACTGGTAAAGGTTCTTAAATTAAAATTATATATACTTATATAAAGTAAAAAACATTGTTACAATTAAAATTAGGAGAATGAGCAAAAAGAAAGCAATTGTTTCTGTTAAGGTAATCAAAGGAGATATCAACAGAGCACTTAAAAAATATAAAAGATTAGTAAATGACTCTGAACATCTTTTAGAACTTCGAGAAAGAAGATACTACAAAAAACCAACAACAGTCCGTAGAAGAGAAAAACAATTAGCAGTTAGAGAACAACAGAAACAAACTATTTTAGAAAAGATAGAAGGTGGTGATACAACTGTTAAGATGTTTACTAAAAAACGAAAGAAAAAGCCCAACAATCCAAAAAAAGAAAATAAAGATACAAAAAAATAACGTTTTTGTTATAGATTGTATATTTATATACTGAATAACCTACTTAATGTAGGTTCTTATCTTAGGTTTATGAATACCCACGATTATCTTATGTAGGGTGACCAAACAAACCGTTTTACAATAATCTTATTGAAAATCCTTAAATATTTTCACGAACACAAAACGAAAGGTAACTATTATGGCAAACTCAAATTTGTTAAAAGAAGCTATCGCTGATGCAAAAATGGTTAGAGAAACTGCAATTGCAAATGCTAAAATAGCTTTAGAAGAAGCTTTTACACCTCGTTTACAATCTATTCTATCTCAGAAACTTCAACAAGAAATTGAAGGAGCAGATGAAGAGGCAGAAGAAATTGAAGAAAACGAAGTAGTAGAAGAAGCTGAAGTAACTGAAGACGAAGATAAAGAAGAAGTTGAAGAATCAACTGAAACTGTATCTGAAGAAGAAGTATCTGAAGGCGAGTACAACGAAGATGGTGAAGAAGAAATCACCGCTGAAGACGTATCTGAAGAAGAAGAAGCTGAAGAAGAAGCTGAAGAAGAATCTGAAGAAGAAGCTGAAGAAGAAGAAGTAGAAGAAACTATGGACTCTGAAGAAGAATCTGATGAAGATGAACTTGATTTAGAATCAATCATTAAAGAATTAGAATCAGAATTAGACGAAGACTCTCATGAGGAAGAATCTGATGACGTTGCTGAAGAACTTGATGGTGAGGAAGAAGAACAAGTATCTGATATCGCTTCTGATGAAATCGAATCTCACGAAGATGAACACCACAATGAAGGTGAAGACTCTGAAGAAGAAGTAGATGAAACTGTATCTGAAGAAGAAGAAGAAGACTTAGATGAAGACATCGACTTAAACGAAATCCTAAAAGAAATGGGATACGGAGATATTGATGAATCTGAAGAAGACTCTGAAGAAGTTGTAGAGGAAACTAACGAACTTGAAGAAGCTCAAGCTGAACTAGAAGAAGCAATGAGTACAATCAAGGAACTTAAATCTACTATCAATGAAGTAAACTTGCTTAACGCAAAATTACTTTATACAAACAAATTGTTCCGTTCTTATGATTTAACTAACGACCAGAAAATGAAAGTTGTTGAAACATTAGATAGAACAGGTAACGTTAGAGAAGTTAAACTTGTATTTAGCACATTAGCTGAATCATTTAAGTTTAATGGAACTAAGAAAAAAGTAAAATCAAGTAAGATTAATGAATCATTCGCATCTAAATCAGTTGCATCAACTGCTCCTTCGAAAGAAGTAATAGCTGAATCAACTAACACGATGGCGGATAGATTTAAGAAACTTGCTAACATTAATTAATTAACAAACATTTAAGGAGAAAATAAAAATGGCAAATTTTGATTTATCTAAACTAATGGAAGGAAAGAACCCACAATCAGTTATGCTTGCTGAAACAAGAGAGCTTAAAGGAAAATGGGAACAAACTGGACTTTTAGAAGGTTTAGGAGAAAGAGAACAATCACAGATTTCTGTATTGTTAGAAAATCAAGCAAAACAATTGCTTGACGAATCCACTGCAACTGGTACATCAGCTGGTAGTGAAGAATGGAGTGGGGTAGCCCTTCCATTAGTAAGACGTATCTTCGGTGAAATTGCATCGAAAGAATTCGTTAGTGTACAACCAATGAACCTTCCTTCTGGTCTAATCTTTTATTTAGACTTTAAGTATGGTACTGCTCAACCAGGTAATCCTGGATTTAGTGGTAATTCACTTTTTGGTGGTACTGGAGCTGACTTAGGTTCAACTGATTCAGCTGTAAATGGTTTATATGGTGAAGGTAGATTTGGATACTCTGCAAACGATGTATCTATTGATATCGCTGCTGGTTCTGTAACTGCTACAACTGCTTCATGGGCAGACGTACAATATGATTCTGCATTATCTGCATCAGTTGCTGATAACGAGATTCAAAAAGTTGTAATCGCTCATGCAGGATTATCAAGACCTGATTTAGATGCTGTAAGAAGTTTCTATATTTCAGCTTCTGATTTTTCAGCGGCAGATGCTTTTTACCCAGCTTACTCTAAAGTAAATGGTGCAAACATCGAATTTTTCGCAAAAGGTGGAGATGGTAAGGATTTCGTAGATGCTCTTACTGTAAAACATTCTCAACAGCCAATTGCTGAAAACAGAGGTGATTTTGAAGATAAAACTGGAGCTGATGTTGGTATTCCTGAAGTTGATTTAGAATTAAAGTCTGAAGCAATTGTTGCTAAGACTAGAAAACTAAAGGCTGTATGGACACCTGAATTAGCACAAGATTTAAATGCATACCACAGTATTGATGCTGAAGCTGAATTAACTTCAATGTTATCAGAGTACATCTCATTAGAGATTGACCTTGAAATCCTTGATATGTTAAAAGCTAACGCTTTAACTACTGAATACTGGTCTGTATCTTTAGGTGAGGAGTATAACTCTTCAACTGGTGCATGGGTTGCTGGAACTAATTCAGCTGCTTATACTAAGAACTCTTGGTTCCAGACTCTTGGAGCGAAACTTAACAAAGTTTCTAACAAGATTCACCAATTAACACTTAGAGGTGGAGCAAACTTCGTTGTTGCTTCTCCAGACGTATGTACAATTTTAGAATCTATCCCAGGATTTACTGTTTCTGCTGATAAAGATGCAACATCTTTCGCAGCTGGTGTAACTACTGTTGGTTCTATTGCAAACAGATACACAGTTTACAAAAACCCTTACATGACTTCAAACGAAATCTTGTTAGGATTTAAAGGAAGTAATTTCCTTGAAACTGGAGCTGTTTATGCACCGTATGTACCATTAATCATGACACCTTTAGTGTATGACCCGACTAACTTCACTCCAAGAAGAGGAGTTATGACGAGATACGCTAAGAAAATGGTTAGACCTGAATTCTACGGAAAAATCTATGTAAAAGATTTAGCTAACGTATAATCGTTAATTAAGTTTTAAACTTAGATATTCTAATAGAGTATCAATAATTTAAGAGGGATTCCTGAAAAGGTTTCCCTCTTTTTTTATATTATACCCTCCTTTTCGTTTATTTTATATTTATAAGAGTATAATTGTATAACTAAGGAATAAAATATATGTCTCAAGCAAGAATTTGGACAGGAACATCCACCTTTACATCAGGTTCATCAACTCCATTTGGAATTTATGATACAGATGCTGCATTTCAATCAGATGCACCTAAAGTTGCATCATGGTGTGCAAAAAGATTAGGATATCCTATTATTGATATAGAATTACAAGGAGAAAACTTTTTTGCTGTATTTGAAGAAGCAGTATCTGAGTATTCTGCACAAGTAAATCAATTTAATATAAGAAATAACTTAGGAGCTCTTGAAGGACAAACAACGGGTTCCAACTACCAAGGTAAATCAGTAAATGGTTCGGAAATAAATAATATCGTAACAATAGCAGAAGGATATGGTAACCTTGCTAACGTTGGTGGTAGAGCAGATATCAAAAAAGGATATATAGATGTAGGTCCTGGTACACAATCATATGATTTACAATCTTTATGGGGTGATGCTTCTGAAAGTAATGAAAGAATTGATGTAACAACAGTTTATTACGAATCTTCACCAGCTATACAAAGATTCTTTGACCCTTATTCAGTAAGTGGACAAGGAACTCTTAACTTAGTTGATGAATTTGGGTTCGGTTCATTCTCACCAGCAGCACAATTTATTATGATGCCGATTTATGAAGATATGTTAAGAATTCAACAGATTGAATTCAATGACCAGATTAGAAAATCTGCACACTCTTTTAATATCGTAAATAATAAGATAACAATTTTACCAAAACCAGCATCCGAATACAAGTTATGGTTTGAATATCAAGTTGTAAAAGATAGAAGAGAAAACAATACTATTATACTACCTGATGTAGTATCTGATTATTCAAATGTAGGATATGATTTTGCTAAATACACTAAAATTAATGATGTTGGTAGACAATGGATTAGAAAATATACACTTGCTTTAGCAAAAGAGATATTAGGTGCAGTTAGAGAGAAATATAATACAGTTCCTATTCCTGGTTCTGAAGTTTCTTTAGATGGTGCAGCACTTAGAGCTGAAGCTCAAACAGAAAAAGATTCATTAATTGAACAATTAAGAGAAAATCTTGATGCGGTTAGTAAAAAAGTACGAATGGAGAACGAAGCAGCTATGGTTGAACAACAACAACAAGTAATGACTCGTGTTCCTTTAAATATTTATGTAGGATAACGTTATGCCAAAGTTTTTTAACTCACGAGATTTGGATTTCATAAAAACTATTTCAGAAGAAGTGGTGGATTATGTTGTAGAGCAAGCAGTAACCTTGTTTAAGGTATCTGTTGGTGAAACTAAAACAAATCTATACGGAGAATCTTTAGGTAAGGTATGGAGAGCACCTGCAACTATGATGGCAATCGTAGATAGAGAGCCAATTAATGTTACTTATGAAGGATTCGGACCAGATAAACAAGGTTTAGTTGAATTTAGATTCAATAGACAGAGAATTAGAGATACTTCTTATGCAGTTCCAAAAGTTAGGGATGTAAATGGTACATTAGTACCAACAGAAGCAATTCAAAACGTAACTGTTGGATATCCAGAGATTGGTGATGTAATTTTATATGATACTATCTATTATGAAATAGATAATGTAAGAGAACCTCAATGGATTGGTGGTTCACCGGAAATATACGATAAAAATTCAAATACATTTGAAGATGCTAGTAATGTATTGATTGCATCTGCATTAATGGTGAGAAGAAGTCAAATACAAATAGATGATAGGATATATAGTTAATTATGGCAATAGACCCATTAAAAAATATCAATAAGAACAGAGCAACTCAATATAAAACAGAAAGTATTGAGACTGGGAGAGGTGTAAAGTTATATGATGTGGATATGGCAATAGCTGAACACATGATAGATACTATTTTACCTACTGTTGAAATATTTGAAGAGAAACAAAAGATACCTGTTGTATATGGTAATCCCGAAAGATGGAAATCTGTACAAAAGGATGGATATCTTAGAGATAAGAATGGAATGATTCAAATTCCATTAGTAATGTTTAAAAGAAACTCTGTTGCAAGAGATGATACTTTGGCATCTACAATGAATCGCCATGTATCTTATTCAGCAGTATCTCGATATTCAAAGAAACATAGATATGATAGATTTTCTGCAATAACTCGAACTGAAAAACCAGTTAATTTCTACGATATAGTAATGCCTGATTATGTTACTGTATCATATGAAGTAATAATATGGACTGATTTTACAGAACACATGAATAAAATCGTTGAAGCATTTCAATATGCAACAGATGAGTATTGGGGAGATAAGGGTGGATTTAAATTTAGAACAAAAATAGATTCATTTGATAATACAACTGAAGTTGGTGAAGGAACACAACGAATTGTTCGTACAACATTCACAATGATGGTTAATGCATATCTTTTACCAGAACAATTTGATAATGAAAGTACTCATAAAAAAGTAATAGGACCTAAAAAGGTTGTTTTCGGTACGGAAACTGATTTAACAGGAAAATCTCTAAATATGGGACAACAATCATTAGATTCTGAATATGCTGATGTAATTGATTTCATGTCAATCAGAGGAAGCCAAGATGCAACTTTTATAGATGCAGATTCCGTAAAATTAACTAATGTAGAATTACCAGTACTTCCACCTCAACTTGTTGGGGTATTTGATGTAGATGATTGGTTTAGAGTTTATATTAATGGTGTACTTATACCATATAACAAGTATAATTATACATCTCAGAAAACTTCAAATGAAATTACGTTTAACTTTGGAACAGGTTCCCTAGATGGTGATGGTAGACTAGTTGCAACTGCAACTGAATTGGGTTATATACTCGAAAGTGGTGATGAATTTGGTATAACTGGTAAATTTTTAGAACTATAATGGCTATCAAGGATTTAAAAAAAATATTAGAACAAGTACACGAGTTTAATGAATTTAAACTTGAAGAAGTTAATTCTCGTCATCCAAAATATTTTATATGGAAAGTCCCTAATGTAAAAATGAAAGATTTAAATATAAAATTACACAAAAATAGGAAAGAACACTCAAGGTTTGATATATTTATAAATGGTCAGTTTATATTGGAACGAGATTATATAACTGAGCAGAAAGATAATGACTTTTTAGTTAAATTTATAAAAGAAAATTTTCCATTTAATTTGGAAAGTGATGATGATATTAAAGTTGAAGGAGATATTGAATCAGTATGAGTAAAAAGAAACCAAATATTGTAACTCCCTTTGATGATAAACAAAGATTTAGAGAATTGGTAAACGAGGTAATAAGTGATACATCTATTTTTACCCACATTCCAGATTCTATTAGTTTGAGTGGTAATTTATTTACTGTTACTCTTTCTAATAAAAGATTTGTTTTTGAAGAGATAAAAGTAGATTCATCTGCAGATTATGTTGATGTTTATCTACAAGGAGTTAAAAAAACTTCAAGTAGTTACTCGGTTACACAAAATGAAACAGATATAGTAATTAATTTTACTGAAAATATTACATTAGCACCAGAGCTAGTTGTATATACAGATTTCTCAGTAAAAGGAAAGATAGTGAGCAGATAATATGGCAACATTAATTCAAAGTAAACAGATACAAGGTGTAGTAACTGCATCGGTAATCGAAGGAGATTTTACAGTAGCAGGTGGTGGGTTAGTTAACCTATCTGAAGCATCTGGTGTTAGTGGTTCATTTACTGGTTCATTTCAAGGAGATGGAAACTCACTTACTAATATACCATTTAGTTCACTCGTATCATTACCAACTATAATAAGTGGTTCAACACAAATTACAGATGGTAGTAATATCGTAAGTGGTTCTGTACTAAGAACTTTAGACGGAACAGGTGTAATTAGTGGTTCTGTATTAAGGAATTTAGATGGAACTAGTGTTTTAAGTGGCTCAATATTAAATTATTTACCAAGTGGAAATGTTAGTGGTTCTTCTCAAGTTTCCATAACTCAAACAAGTGGATTCTCTGCGTTTAGTTCATCAATTGCTACATCAATCGGAAATATCACCGATACAGATGACCAAACTCTTACATTTAATCAAGCTTCTAAAGAATTAACCATATCAGAAGGAAATACTATTGACCTATCATCCCTCGGAGGAGGTGGTGGAGGTGGAGGTTCTTCTATATGGACTACTGAAGATGGTAAGTATAAAGTAAGTGCAGATTTAGATGTAACTGGTTCTATTACTGCAACTTCATTCGTAGGTTCATTAGATTACTCAAATCTTATAAATAAACCAAGTGGAATTATAAGTGGTTCAGTATTAAGAACCTTGGATGGAACTGGTGTAGTTAGTGGAAGTGTTTTAACAACACTTGATGGAACAGGAGTAATAAGTGGTTCAGTATTAAGAACTTTAGATGGTAGTGGAGTAATAAGTGGTTCAGTATTAAGAACTTTAGATGGAACTGATGTAATTAGTGGTTCAGTATTAAGAACTCTTGATGGTACTGATGTAGTTAGTGGTTCTGTTATTAGAACATTTGATGGGACGGGTATATTAAGTGGTTCAAAAACCGATATATCATCATTAAACACATACACATCATCAGCCGATAGTAGATTAGCGAGTATTGAAGCAGCAACAGGTTCTTATTTAACATCTGAAACGGATTCTCAGACACTTTCTATAAGTGGAGACCAATTAACGATATCAACTGGTAATACAATTACATTACCAAGTGGAGGTGGGGGTTCAGTACCCGCAGGAACAATTAGTGGTTCTACTCAAGTTATTAGTTCGTTACCAAGCGGTGTAATTAGTGGTTCATCTCAAATAACAGATGGTAGTAATCTTGTAAGTGGTTCTGTAATCAGAACTCTTGATGGAACTAACGTTTTAAGTGGTTCTAAAACTGATATATCGATACTTAACACATTTACCTCATCAATACAAACTGAAGTAGATGCATTATCAGCTGCAACCTCATCTTACTTAACATCTGAAACGGATTCTCAAACATTATCAATTGATGGTAATGAACTTACAATATCAAGTGGTAATTCAATTACATTACCAAGTGGTGGTGGTTCAATTCCAGCAGGAACAGTTTCTTCATCAGCACAATTAACTACCGAATTTGATACAAGGTATATTAATTCAAGTGGAGATGGTGTAGTTAGTGGAAGTGTATTAAGAAATTTAGATGGAACTGGTGTTATAAGTGGTTCTGTTATTAGAACTTTTGATGGAACAAATATAGTTAGTAGTTCAGCTCAGATAACTGATGGTAGTGGAATCGTAAGTGGTTCAGTATTGAGAAGTTTGGGTGGAACGAATGTAGTTAGTGGAAGTGTACTTAGAAACTTAGATGGGACTGGGGTTGTTAGTGGTTCAGTACTTAGAACCTTAGACGGAACTACTGTTTTGAGTGGTTCAATTGTATCACAATTGCCTGGTGGGGTTATTAGTGGTTCAACTCAAATTACAGATGGTAGTAATATTGTTAGTGGAAGTGTATTAAGAAATTTAGATGGAACTGATGTAGTTAGTGGTTCAGTATTGAGAACACTCGATGGAACTAGTGTAATTAGTGGTTCATCTCAAGTTACCGATGGTAGTGGAATAGTAAGTAGTTCGGCTCAATTAACATATAATGGAAATAGAGTAGTATCCAATACAGATTTACCAAGTGGTGTTTATAACAATAACTTTGGTACAAGTGGTTCAGTTGAAGAATTTATAACTAAAGTATTCTTCCCTAACACTACTCCAACTATAACAACAGGTAATCAAACAATAGAAGAATATACATCAAATGGTTCAACAATTGTAACTATTGCAGGAACAGATGCTGAAGGACAATCACTCACATTCGGAACTGCTTCATCTTATACTGATGATTTAGTTAGAGTAGCATCAAATGGTGTTCTAACTTTAAATGCTTTAGCAGTATCATCATCATTCAATACTGATTCAGTAGGTGGAGTACATGGACATACATTTACTGCAACTGCAACAGATACATTTAATGCGATTGTTGAAAAGGATATTACGATATTTGTAACACCAAATGAATCACCTAAGTTTAGAGAAGGTTCAACTGGTGGAAATATTATTACTTCTGTAACTTCTAACTTAAATGAAAACTCTACAAATAATACTTTGGTAAAAAGAGTATTCTTTACAGATACGGAAGGTGATGCAATCACTATCACCTCATCATCGATTGATAATAATCATTTCGATATAACAAAATATTCAACTTATGTTGATATTAGACAAAATACTGGTTCATTAGATTATGAACAACAAACAACTTATACATTTAGTATAACTGCTTCGGATGCACATTATGAAAGTGGTGAAGATTCCGATTCAAGAACTTTCTTACCAATTACCATAAATGTAACTGATAACTTAGCACCAACGTTAAGTAATCAACAAGTAACTGGACTAAATGAAAATTCATCAAATGGAGCATCAGCTGGTAATATATCTGCAACTGATAATGAAAGTGATTCAATATCATTTGTATCTTTTAATTTACATAAACTAATACTAGATGGTTCAGTTGTAGCTAGTGGTTCATATGGTGGAACATCACAAGCAACTGACCCACATGAAAATCCATTCAACATGGATTCAAGTGGTAATGTAACAAGAAAAACAGGAGTTCATTTAAATTCTGATTTAATTAACCAATATCAATATAGAGTAACAATACGAGATACGTTTAATGAAACAATCTCATCAGCTTCAGTTGTTAGTGTACCAGTTTCAGATGATATTGCAGCAACTATATCAGATAATTGGTCTGCTGGTCCTTATATAAAAGAATCAGAACAAAGTGGTACAACTATAAAGACAACAAATTATGGTTCAACACAAGCAGATTACAATTCAAATCAAAGTGGTACATGGGCATCATCTAATTCAGAAATTGCAATAAATTCAAATGGTAATTTATCAATAGGATTTGATATAAGTGGTTCTGCTAAACAAAGTGGAGATTCATTAACATCAACAATTACATTTACAAATACATTCGGTACTCAAACTACTGATAGTTTAAGTGTAACTATTTTAGAAAATGCTGCACCAACTGCAACATTTACAAATCAAACATCAAACTTAAATGCTAATTTAGCAACAACAAATACAAACTTAGTTCTTGTAGGAATTACAGATACAGAAGGGGATACACCATATTCTGCTTCATTGAGTGGAACGGATGCATCTAAACTTAATTTAGATTATCAAAACTCTAATTCATCTTCTGTTTATATAAGAGCAAATGAAGATTTATCTGCTGGAACTTTAAATTACAATCTTAAAGTTACTGATAACTATGATAAATCAACAACATATAGTAGTAAAACAATAACAATCGCATCAGCGAATGATGGTACACTTGGTGGAGATACAACTTCTTACATCATAGAATCAGGAGAAAATGGAGAAGCAATTAGAGATGCAAGTGGATTTGGTGCAGGTAACCAATCACAAATGAGTGTATCTTATTCACCAAACTATGGTTCACAAGCAGTACAAGGTTCATCATGGACTTCATCAAATCCGGCAATATCAATAAATACAAGTGGACAATTATCACTTGCATTGGATATTAGTGGTTCAACTACTTCAAGTGGTGATGATATTGTTTCAACAATCGGATTCCAAGACCAATATGGTAATGCTGGAAGTGGAACTGTAACTGCGAATGTATTTGCTAATCTAGCACCAACTGCTACATTTACAAATCAAACTTCAAACTTTGAAACCGATAATGCAACAACTGGTACTACTATGGTTAGTATGAGTATTTCTGATACAGAATCAGATACTCCATTCTCAGCATCACTAAGTGGTACGGATGCAAGTTCATTACAATTGGTGTACACAAATGCAAACTCTTCTTCGGTTGGAATACAAGCATCTGGTAATTTATCAGCTGCAACTTACAATTATAATGTAAGAGTAACTGATAACTTTGGTAAGAGTACCGATTATAATAGTAGAAGTTTCACAGTTGCAACATCTGCAGATTACGGAAAGGTTTATGTGTACGATAGTGGATATAACAACTCAACATATAATACTTCAATTGGTATTAGTAGTGAAGATGGTTCAACTCCACCAGTAGCAACACCATATAGTGATATTGGATTTATTGACCAAATAATAAATGATGATGTACTAGGTGATAGTTCATTTACCTATTCATTTGGTGGTACACAAACTGCATCTAAACTAGCAGAAGGGACAGGAGCAAATGTACATGATGTATTAAGAGCAATGGGAACTAGTGGTGTAATAAGTAGAAGTAATAGTAATCATTTTATTATAATATTCCCATCTACAAGTGATATGGGTGGAATTCCAACAACTACAACCGATTCATATGGTGGTTCTACCAATGGACAATATGTTTTAGAAGTTGGAACTGATGGAACAACAATTGATGGTTCAAACACATTAGAATCATCAGAAATTAATCAAGTAACACTAGCAACTGCACACCTTGGATATACCAATTGGTATGTAGTTGGTGCAACAAACCAAGTTGCGAGTTCAACTAATTTTAATTTAGGATTAAATGCGGTAAGTGGAAGTGGAGGGGTATAATGAAAAATAATATATTTAATATAAAGGAAAATAAAAATGCCATCGTATAGTTCAAAATTACAATTATCATCAACTGCCCAAAGTAACAATATTGTATTGGCAGATATTGACAAAATTAAAGGCGCGTTTAAAGTTTATACATCGACTGCTTTAAATTCTGAATCAGTAAACTATTTTGCAGATGGTCAAATTGTATATGTAGAAGATAGTGGTTCATTATATAAAGCAAATGTATCACCAGCAAATCCACCAACTACATTTGTAGATAGTGTAACGTTTAGTCCATTTTCTTTTGATAGTGGTTCGTTTGTATCTGCATCTTTTGATAGTTCATCATCAACCCTTACTTTATTTGGACAAGATATAGATGGTTCAACGAGAGTTTCATCTTCAATTGATTTATCTTCCCTCGAAGGAGGGGGTGGAGGAGGAGGTGGTGGTGATATCACCGCTGTATTCACATCTGATGAAGGTATTACAGGTGGAGCATCAAGTGGTAATGTTGTACTTGAACTAACTGCAGGTAATGGTGTTCTATTAAACTCAACAGGTATAAATGTAAGTACAGGTTCTACACATTTTGTAGAGGGTGTTCAAAAAATAAATTTAGATGGAGGTTTAATATAATTAAATCTTCTATTTATAGTAAGGTAAACTATATAGTTGCAACTAGGGCAAATGACCCGAAAAAATAAAGGTTAACATTTATTAATTAATATAACAAAAGGAAAAAAAAACAATGGCACAAATTATTCAGCACAAAAGAGGTGTATTAGAAGATTTGAGTGGAGTAACCGCCAATAAAGGTGAATTACTAGTTGTAACGGGCTCAACGATATCTGCATTAGCGGATGGTTTGGTCTTTGTTGGAAACCACTCTGATTTAACCTCGGTGAACAAAATCTTAACAGGTTCTTCTTCACCAAATATGACTTCTTATGATGCGGGTGTAAATGGGTTACCATTTTACAACACAACCGATAAAAAATTACAAATTTTAAGAAATGATGGAAATATTGATATCGTTCTTAAGAAAACTTCGTTAGATTTAGATGGTACAGGTATAGTATCTTCTTCTGCACAAGTACAAAGTTTGGGTGGTGTAAACGATTCAACACTTACTATAACTGCAGGAACAAACCTAAGTGGTGGTGGTACATTTACTGGTAACCAATCATCTGATTCATCGGTAACTCTTAATTTAGATACTGATGCAAGTGGATTCGTTTCAGGAGCACAACAAGTATTAGATTTAGTTTCTATCGATGAAGATAACTTCACATCTAATTCAGCAACTAAAGTACCAACTCAACAATCTGTAAAAGCATATGTAGATTCTAAAGCAGCAGCTCAAGATAATACAGATGAACTAACAGAAGGTTCAAGTAATCTTTTTTATACAGATGCAAGAGTAAAACTTAAAATAGATGCAGATGGTGTAGTTTCTGGTTCAGACCAAGTTGCTTCAACATTCGCTCAAACTATTTTAGATGATGCAGATGCAGGAGCAGTTAGAACTACAATTGGTGTAGATGCAGCTGGAACTGATAATTCAACTAATGTAACTTTAGTTGATGATTCTCATGATTATTTATCAATTTCTGGTCAAGCAATTACACTAGGACAAGTAGATTATTCTTCAGATATATCAAACTTACCAACTTTAGTAGTTGTAGGAACAGGAGCTGGAGATGCACTTGCAGGTAATACAACAACAATTACTCCTACTCAAGCAGGAAACATTACTACAAACAACGGCAAAGTTGGTTATACTGATGCACTTGTAAAACTTAAATTAGATGCAGATACTGTAATTAGTGGTTCATCTCAAGTAAATGCAGATTCAATCACAAACTTTGATACCAATGTACAAGCTTTCTTAAGAGCAACTGATGTAATTAGTGGTTCATCTCAAGTAACTGGACTTACTAACACACAAATTAGTGGAGTAAATCATTCAAAAATTGATTTTGGTGGTTCAGAATTAACATCTGGTTCATTAGGATTGGTTGTAGGGGATGGTTCTTCTACTGATACAGTAAATGTTGGTGTAGATACTTTAGTATTCGCAGGTACTGCAAATGAAATAACAACTGCAGTAACTGATAATCAAGTACAAATTGGATTACCTGATAACGTAACAGTTGGTGGTAACATGATAATTAGTGGTAACTTAACTGTAAGTGGAGATACTGTTCAAACTAACACTACTACATTAAATGTTGAAGATAATATCATCAACGTTAACTATGGTGGTTCTGCTACCGATGGTGGACTTTATGTTTCTGATGTAACTGGTGGTAACTTAACAAGTGGTTCTATTCTTTGGGATGGTACTAATGATTATTGGAAAGCTGGAGCGAAAGATTCTGAAGCTAGGGTAATTGTTGGTAACGGAACTGATACTGCAGGGAAAATAACTAAATTCTCAGCTGATGGTGTAATTACTGATTCTATTATTTCTGAAAGTGGTACAACTGTAACAATTTCAAATGATTTAATTCTTAGTGGTTTAACTGCATCTTCATTCTTAGTTTCAAATGGTTCTAAACAATTAGTATCAATTGCTTCAAGTACTGATGGTGATTTCTTAGTTTCAGATGGAAGTGGGACATATTCAGCAACAAATACTATCGATGGTGGTACATTTTAATAATTTGTACTAATATTGATTTAATTACAAATCCCACACTCAAAAGGTGTGGGATTTTTTTATACTTTTTAATTTCTTATACTTATATAAGTGAAGTTATACTATCAATAAACAGAAAAGCATAGATAGGGTATATTTATATAAAATAAATGGGAAAAGACATTAAATGGCAACATTAAAACTAAGAAGAGGTAGTTCTTTCACCTCACCACAGATATCAGAACCTTTTTTTAACACATCTAACAATACGGTGTTGGTTGGATATGGTACTGAAGATGGTGAACAAATTACTCTAGTAAATCTCGGTGGTAATACGGGTTCAGTAGAATTAACAGGTGATATAACCGCATCAAATATAACATTGACAGGAGATTTATCTGCAAGGAATGTTAGTTTAAGTGGTAATATTATTATTGGTGATGAGATACAAGATAATATTACAGTACAAGGACAGTTTAGTGGTTCATTAATACCATCTTCATCTAATGATTATGATTTAGGTTCAAGTACAAAAAAATGGAGAAATTTATTCGTTGTTTCTGCATCGATTGATGATGTAACATTACCAGGTAGTAATATAGTATCTTCATCTCAACAAATTTCAGATTACACTAAATTTTTAGAAATAGACGGAGATGATGTAGTTAGTGGTTCGATTCAAATAGACCACGATTCAACTACAAACTTTGTTTCTAACGAACACATTAATCACACACAAGTTAGTATTTTTGCTGGAAGTGGTATGAGTGGTGGTGGTAACATTGCGGGTAATAGAACAATAACCCTATCAACCGGTTCAGTACATTTCTTAGATGGAGTAAAGAAAAAACTAAATACAGAAACAGTAGTTAGTGGTTCAATACAAGTTGACCATGATGCAACTACAAACTTTGTTTCTAATGAACACATAAACCACACTTCAGTAACAATGACAGCAGGAGCTGGTTTAACTGGTGGTGGTACAATTGCATCAACAAGAACATTTAATGTTGAATCTGCAAACAATGGTATTGTTGTAAATGCTGATAATGTAGAATTAATTAATGATTCATCCACATTCACCGATGGTGTAAAAGCAAAATTAAACACAGAAACCGTAATTAGTGGTTCAATACAAGTAAATGCAGATAATGTAACTAACTTTGATTCCAATGTTAAAGATAAATTAAATGTAGAAACCGTAATTAGTGGTTCATCTCAAGTAATATTAAACGATGCCGATTATACAGGATTCGATACAAATGATATTGAAGAAGGTTCATCAAATCTATATTATAAAGATGCGAGAGTAAAAACAAAACTAAATGCTGAAACCGTAATTAGTGGCTCTGTTCAAGTAAATGCAAATACAATAACTAATTTCGATTCTAATGTTAAAGATAAATTAAATGTAGAAGATGTAGTTAGTGGTTCGGCACAAATTACCTCACTACCATCGGTTGATACTGATGATTTAACAGAAGGTTCATCGAATCTTTATTATACCGATACACGAGTAAAAACTAAATTAAATACTGAAACAGTAGTTAGTGGTTCAACTCAAATTAATCTAAACCATTTAGATACAGATGATTTAGCAGAAGGTTCAACTAATCTTTACTACACCAATACAAGGGTAAAAACTAAATTAAATACTGAAACAGTAGTTAGTGGTTCTTCTCAAGTACCAATGGGTGGAGATATAAGTGGTAATGCTAACAATACAACTGTTATAAAAGTACAAGGTGTTGCATTAACAAGTGCAGAAGCTACTCAATTATCAAATATTGGAACATCTACTATATCATCAACTCAATGGGGATATTTAGGAGCATCTAATCAAGGAATTGCAACAACTGATAATGTTGTTTTCAATAATGGAGATTTCACAGGTAATGTAGAGGTAACTGGTAATTTAACAGTTTTAGGTTCAGCAACTGAAATTCAAACTTCAGAATTAAGAATCGAAGATAAATTAATAACCGTTGCAAGTGGTTCATTAAATTCAGCGGCAGCTGATGGTGCTGGTATTGAAATAGCAGGAGCAGATAAATCATTAAAGTGGGACCATAATACAACTTCATTCGTATTAGATGCAAAAGTAAGTTCATCAGTAGGATTTAAAGGAGAAGGTGGGGAACTAACAGGTATTGATACCGACCAAGTTACTGAGGGTAGTAATCTTTATTATACTGATTCAAGAGTAAAAACAAAATTAAATGCAGAAGATGTAATTAGTGGTTCAACTCAAATCAATATAAATCATTTAGATACAGATGATTTATCAGAAGGTTCTACAAATTTATATTATACTGATGCAAGAGTAAAAACAAAATTAAATGCAGAAACTGTATTTAGTGGTTCTGTTCAAGTAAATGCAGATACAATAACCAACTTTGATACCAATGTAAAGGATAAATTAAATACCGAAACTGTAATTAGTGGTTCAATACAAGTTGACCATGATGCAACTACAAACTTTAGTGCAGATGAACACTACACTCAAGCAAATATAACAACAGTCGGAACGATTGGAACGGGTGTATGGCAAGGTACTGCTATCGCAGATGCATATTTATCATCAAATACTGCACACTTAAGTGGTACACAAACATTTAGTGGAACAAAAACCTTTACTAATGAAACAACTCACAATGGTGGTATAAAATTAGGTGATAATGATAAGATAAAATGGACTTCTGATGCAGTTCATATAGCGGGAACTGAAAGTGGTGATGAATTAAACTTTTCAGTTGGAAGTACACGAAGGTTAACCATAACTGAAACAGAAATTAGTAGTTCTTTACCAATAGTTGGTGAGATAAATGCTGTAAATGGAGTAGTTTCTGGTTCTGTTCAAGTAAACGCTGATACAATAACCAACTTTGATACCAATGTAAAAGCTAAGATGAATTCTGATGGTGTATTTAGTGGTTCTATACAATTACATACTGATTTAGATTTAAGGTACTTAGAAATAACAGGAGATGATGTAGTTAGTGGTTCAATACAAGTTGACCATGATGCAACTACAAACTTTGTAGCAAACGAACATATTGACCACTCAAGTATTACAATTGGTAGTGGAAAAGGTATGAGTGGTGGTGGTACTATTGATACAAATAGAAGTTTATCATTAGATACTGGTTCTGCTCATTTTGATGATGGTATAAAGAAAGTAATAAATGATGAAACCGTAATTAGTGGTTCAACATTCTCATCACCATCTCAAGGTACGGTAAGAGCTACAATAAATGGAGCAAATACTGATGTTGATACCGGATTACAAACTGGTGATTCACCTACATTCCAAGGGTTAACACTTCAAGATGTTTCCGGATTAGATAGTACTCATTATAATGTTTTCATGAGTGGTTCTGGTGGAGTAGTTGGAAAAAGAACTTTAGCTACTGCTGCTTTCTATCATGTATCATCATCTATTTCGGATGGTAATACTGCTGTACTTGGTAATGCAGGAGCAGTAAAGGATTATATTGATGAAGCTTTAGTTGCAGTAGGTGCGGGTGATATTACAAAAGTAACTGCGGGAGCAGGTATGAGTGGTTCAACCGATAGTGGAGAAGCAGTTGTTGCTATTGCTACGGGTTCTTCTCACTTTGTTGGTGGTGTAACATCCGCAATGAATGGAACTAGTGTAACATTTGCAGATGGGGATTTCACTGGTAATGTTGAAATAAACGGAAACTTAATAGTACAAGGTTCAGCAACAGAATTACAAGTATCAGAATTAAGAGTTGAAGATAAATTAATAACAATTGCAAGTGGTTCAGCAAATTCATTAGCAGCAAACGGAGCTGGTATTGAAATTGATAGAGGAAGTGATTCTAATATAACATTAACTTGGAATCATAGTGATAGTAGATTACAAACTAATGATGATTTCTATGTTAGTGGTACACTTAGTGCGACTGGTGATATTGTAGCATATGCATCTTCAGATGAACGATTAAAAAATAATATTTCACCAATCAAAAACCCAATAGAAAAAATAAATCAAATTTCTGGTAATAGTTTTAATTGGAACGAGAATAAGCAAGATATTTATAAAGGTAAAGATTACGGAGTAATTGCTCAAGAAATCGAATCAGTATTGCCTGAATTGGTAGTGGAGAGAGAAGATGGATATAAGGCAGTTAAATATGATAAACTAGTATCTCTACTAATAGAAGGAATTAAAGAGTTATCAAGTGAAGTTAATCAACTCAAACAACAAATTAACAAGGAATAAGATATGATTTTACACAACCCCATCGTTTCAGGTTCATTAACCCTATCATCAAATGCAACTTTTACTGCAAATAATGGTTCTGTTTCTGGTTCTGAACAAATAATAAGTTTATTGCCATCGGGAGTGGTATCGGGTTCATCTCAAGTAAGTTTAAATGGTTTTGATACGGATACCCTATCGGAAGGTTCTTCAAACTTATACTATACAGATACACGAGTAAAAACAAAATTAAATGCAGATGGTGTAATTAGTGGTTCTTCACAATTAGCTACAACCTTCTTAGAAATTAACGGAGATAGTGTATTTTCATCATCGATTCAAGTAAACGCTGATACAATCACAAACTTTGATACAAATGTAAAAGCTAAGTTAAATGCAGAAACTGTAATTAGTGGTTCATCTCAAGTAACAATAACAGAATCACAAATTAGTGATTTAGACAAATATAATGATTCTGATTTCGATACAAGATTAGCAACTAAAACAACTGCCAATCTAACCGAAGGCTCTAATTTATATTATACAGTAGATAGAGCAAAATTAAAAATGAACCAAGATGGAGTAATATCTGGTTCATCTCAATTAACAACTACATTTGATACACGCTACTTAAATACAGAGGGAGATAGTGTAATATCGGGTTCTTCACAAATATCACTTAGTGGATTTGATACTTCTGATTTATCTGAAGACTCGAGTAACTTATACTATACAGATACACGAGTAAAAGCAAAATTAAATACAGATGGTGTAATTAGTGGTTCAACATTTAGTTCACCAAGTCAAGGTACTGTTAGAGCTACAATAAATGGAGCAAATACTGATGTTGATACCGGATTACAAACTGGTGATAATGTTCAATTTGCAAATTTAACACTAACTGGTAATTTATCTGTTCAAGGTAATACAACTACAATTGATTCAAGTGTAGTTAATATTGGTGATAATATATTAGAACTTAATTATGGTGGTTCACAAACAACTAGTGGTATCTATGTAACAGATGGAACTGGTGTATCACAAACAAGTGGTTCATTTGTTTGGGATGCTACTGATGGTAAAGATTATTGGAAAGCTGGTAAACTAGGAAGTGAATCAGAAGTTCTTACAACTTCAAACCTTGTATCAAAACTACCAAGTGGAACTATAAGTGGTTCATCTCAAGTAACAGTAACAGAATCACAAATTAGTGATTTAGACAAATATACTGATTCTGATGTAAAAACAAAATTAAATACAGAAACTGTAATTAGTGGTTCTTCTCAAGTAGTATTAAATGATGCTATTAAGACAGGATTTGATACTGCCGATGTTTCGGAACATTCAAGTAAATTATATTACACAGATGCAAGAGTAAAAACAAAATTAAATGCAGAAGGAGCGTTTTCATCATCAGCTCAGTTGGGTATTAACAATAATACAATAACATTTACTGCAGGTGATGGATTAAGTGGTGGTGGTACAATAACACTAAACCAAAGTTCAGATGAATCCGTATCATTTAAGGTAGGTGATGGAATAGTATCTGGTTCAGACCAAATCGCTTCAACATTTGCACAAACAATATTAGATGATACATCTGCAGGAGCAGTTAGAACTACAATCGGAGTTGATGCAGCTGGAACTGATAATTCAACAGATGTAACTTTAGGAAATACTAATTACTTAACAATAAGTGGACAAGCAATAACTGGTGGTACAATTCCACTCTCAAGTGGTGGTACAGGTGCAACTTCAGCTGAAAATGCAAGAACCGCACTTGGAGTTGATGCCGCTGGAACTGATAATTCAACAGATGTTACTTTATCTAGTACTCTTGATTACATTTCTATTAGTGGACAAGAAATATCAATAGGACAAGTAGATTATAGTACGGATATATCAAATACTCCAACAACAATTACTCCTACTCAAGCAGGAAACATTACAACTAACAATAATAAAGTTGGATATACGGATGCACTTGTTAAAACAAAATTAAATGCAGAAACTGTAATTAGTGGTTCGGGACAAGTAAATGCAGATTCAATAATCAATTTCGATTCAAACGTAAAAGCAAAAATAAATACTGAAAACGTTGTTAGTGGTTCAACACAAATTATTACTTTAGTTGGTGTTGATGAAGATGACATGAGTTCTAACTCAGCAACTAAATTTCCATCTCAACAATCTGTTAAAGCATATGTAGATGCACAAGTTGATACTAAAGATGCATTAAGTGAATTAAGTGGAGATACTGATGATGTATCCGAAGGAAGTAGTAACTTATATTACACAGATGCAAGAGTAAAAACTAAATTAAATGCAGAAACTGTAATAAGTGGTTCATCTCAAGTAGATGTTGCTTCAACTACAAACTACTCTAGTATTAATCAATATAGTGATGCAAAAGTAAAAACAAAATTAAATGCAGAAACTGTAATTAGTGGTTCATCACAAATAACAATTACTGAATCTCAAATATCAGATTTATCTCACTATACTGATGCTAATGTAATAACTGTTTTAAATGATAATACAGTAATAAGTGGTTCATCACAAATTACTAATGGAAGTACTTTATTAAGTGGTTCAAATTCAATTTCAATAGATGGTACACCTGTATCACTTGGTGGTTCAGTAACAACTTTACAATTAGGTACGAGTAGTGAAACTGCACTTGCTGGAAATACTAGAACTATTTCTTCTGGTGAAATAACATCAATCTCAACTAACTCTAGTAAAGTTGGTTACACAGATGCAAGAGTAAAAACAAAATTAGATGCAGATGCGGTATCAAGTGGTTCTGCTTCAGAAATAAAATCATTCTTAGGTATATCCTCATCAGATATTTCTGATGTTGCAGCGTTCTCACAAAGTGGAACTTACGCAAATTTAAGAGCACAAGGAACAACTAAAGGTGATGTTGGTTTAGGAAACGTAACAAACGAATCAAAAGCAACGATGTTTGCAGGAGCTGCATTAACAAGTGACCCAACTGCACCAACTCAAGGTGGTACAGATGATTCTACTAAAATAGCAACAACTGCGTTCGTACAAGATAGAGTAGATACAATAATAGGAAATGCTGGTTCAACGTTAGATACATTAGGAGAACTATCTGCTTCATTAGCTGAAGATTCTGGTTCACTTGCAAGTTTAGTAACAACCGTAGGAACAAAATTATCAAAAGGTAGTAACTTATCTGATTTAGCAAATACTGGTACCGCTAGAACTAACTTAGGTGTAGATGCCGCTGGAACTGATAATTCAACAGATGTAACACTTGTAACAACCTCACATGATTATTTATCAATTAGTGGACAGGCAGTAACATTAGGACAAGTGGATTATTCTTCGGATATATCAAACTTACCAACTTTAGTAGTTGTAGGAACAGGAGCTGGAGATGCACTTGCAGGAAATACTAGAACTATTAGTTCTACCGAAATTAGTAATATCTCAGATAACAACGATAAGGTAACTAACGTATCAACCAATTTAAGTATCACAGGTACAACTGCAGCTAGAACAATAGTTTCTTCAGATGGTACTAATGCTGTTATTCCAATCGCTACAACAAGCGTATCTGGTTTATTATCACCTAGCTTATTTGATGAGATTGATGCAAATACTGCTAAAGTAAGTGATATTAACCATAACGTAACAACTAACTTATCTATAACAGGTACAAGTGGAGCTAGAACAATAGTTTCTTCAGATGGTACTGATGCAATTATACCAATCGCAACAACAAGCGTATCTGGTCTTTTATCACCAGGATTATTTGATGAGATAGATGTGAATACTGCTAAAGTAGGATATACAGATGCACTTGTAAAACTTAAATTAGATGCAGATACTGTAATTAGTGGTTCAGCACAAATATTAGATTTAGTTTCTATCGATGAAGATAATTTCTCATCTAATTCAAATACTAAAGTACCAACACAACAATCTGTAAAAGCATATGTAGATTCTAAAGCACAATCACAAGATAATACAGATGAACTAACAGAAGGTTCAACAAACTTATTTTACACAGATGCAAGAGTAAAACTTAAATTAGATGCAGATACTGTAATTAGTGGTTCATCACAAGTTAATTATAACTCAATACAAAATCAACCAACAATTCCATCAGCAGCAAGTAATGCAACAATTACACTTACTGCAGGTACTGATTTAGGAACTGGTGGTAATTTTACTACGAATCAAAGTTCAAATGAAACTATTACAATAAATCATAGTGATATTTCAAGAACTGATACAACATCAACTAGTTCACCTTCATATGGAGGAACATTTACTGCAATTGACTCAGTTACAACTTCGGCTAGAGGACACGTTACTGCGTTAAATGTTAAAACTGTAACACTACCATCAACAGATGATACATCATATGATTTAAATGTACAAGCCGGTGCATCCAATACATCTATAATCAGATTAGCTGGTTCAGATTCCACAAATGATGATGTTACTTTAAGTGGTGGAACTGGTATTACAATTTCTGAAAGTGGAAATGTTATCACAATTACTGGTACTGCACAATATGGAGATTCTGATGTACTAACTGTTTTAAATGATAATGCAGTATTTAGTGGTTCTTTAGCGGCATCTGATATATCAGATTTCGATACAGAAGTTGGTAATAACTCCGCAGTTGCTGCCAACACTGCTAAAGTAAGTGATATCAATCACAACGTATCAACTAACCTTAGTGAAGGAACTTCAACTGCAACAACTGTTGATGTAAATTCAAGTGATGGTAGTAATGCTACTTTAGTATCTGCTTCAACCACAAGAGCTGGTTTATTAACAAAAGCAAAATTTGATGAAATTGTAGCAAATACTTTAAAAGTAAGTGATATCAATCACAACGTATCAACCGATTTAAGTATTACGGGTACAACTGGAGCTAGAACAATAGTTTCTTCAGATGGTAACAACGCCGTTATTCCACTTGCAACAACATCTGTATCTGGTTTATTATCACCTGGTTTATTTGATGAGATTGATGCCAATACTGCTAAAGTAAGTGATATCAATCACAACGTATCAACTGATTTATCAGAAGGAACTTCAACTGAAACAACTGTTGACGTAAATTCAAGTGATGGTAATAACGCAACATTAGCATCGGCATCTACTACTAGAGCTGGTTTATTATCAGCAGGAAAATTTGATGAGATAACAGCGAATACTTTAAAAGTAAGTGATATTAACCATAACGTATCAACTGATTTAAGTATCACAGGTACGACTGGGGCTAGAACAATAGTTTCTTCAGATGGTAATAATGCAGTTATACCTTTAGCAACAACAAGTGTTTCTGGTCTATTATCTCCTAGTTTATTTGATGAGATTGATGCAAATACTGCTAAAGTAAGTGATATTAACCATAACGTATCAACTAATTTATCTAAGACAGTTAGTGGTACTGGATTCTCAATTAATTCATCAGATGGTAATAATGTAGCATTAACATTAGCAGATACGGATAATTGGGGAATAATGTCAGACGAGATGTTTGATAAATTAGATGGAATTGAAGCATCTGCACAACAGAATAGAACAGATTCAGAAATTCAAAGTTCTATTGGAACTGGTAATGAAAAGTTCGTACCATCAACTGGAACAGATGGACACTTCTTAAAACATGATGGTACATTTGGATTACCTTCTTATACTACTAATACAAATCTATCAACAGAAGCAGTTCAAGATATAGTAGGTGGAATGTTTAGTAGTAATACTGAAACAAGAATTTCAGCTACTTATGTAGATGGTGCTGAAGGAGCTGGTAAAATTAACCTAGTTGTTAATGATATGACAGCTAATGATAATGATGATGTATCGATAGCAAATCTTAAAACTAGATTAGCAGGTGGTTTCGGTTCAAACGCAGTATCAATTGGTGATTCAACCGATACAGTAACTATTCCTGGTGATTTAGTAGTAACTGGAACAACAACTACAAATAATGTAGAAGTTGTATCAACAACAAATGG
>Ga0209716_1000026_pt1 | contig 147517 bp, 172 predicted proteins | sample COGITO_mtgs_1205_FD_184811 | JGI IMG/M metagenome (GOLD analysis project Ga0209716, IMG submission 184811) | Pelagic marine microbial communities from North Sea - COGITO_mtgs_120531 (SPAdes) (version 2) | ecosystem: Environmental > Aquatic > Marine > Epipelagic ... | reverse complement strand
TTTAGTAATGCCAGAGCAGATGCTAGAGTAAATGCTGTATTGCCAAACACAGACAGTTTAAGTGAAGGTTCAAGTAATCTTTACCATACAACCGCAAGAGTCAGATCAGCACTTAGCGGTAGCAGTGGCGTAAACTACGATAGTTCAACAGGTGCAATCACAGCCGATTCAGCAGAAATAAGAGGCTTGTTTAGTGCAAGTGGTGATTTAAGTTACGATAGTGCCTCAGGACAATTTAGTTTTACAAACGACCCAGGCGACATAGAAAGTGTCGGTGCTGGTACAGGTTTAACAGGTGGCGGAACGTCAGGAGCCGTTACACTTAATGTTATAGGTGGAGACGGTATTACTGCAAATGCAGATGATATAGCAGTAGACAGCACAGTTGTTAGAACCAGTGGTACACAAACAGTTGGCGGTGCTAAGACATTTAGTGCTAGTACAACATTTAGTGATAGCATTGTAGGACCTAGTTCAACAGTACTGTTTGATGCAAGTGGTAAATTACAAGCAGGTGCTCTAAGTACTAGAAGCACAACAGATTTAAGTGAAGGTACAAATTTATATTACACCAATGCTAGAGTAGATGGTCATATTAATCAATCAACAGCATCATCAGGTGAAGTATTAAGTTGGAACGGTTCAGACTATGACTGGGTTCCAGCAGACAGTGGCCCAACCGGACCACAAGGTGCAACAGGACTGCAAGGACCACAAGGACAAAAAGGCGAAATTGGTGTAACTGGACCAACTGGTGCAAAAGGACAAAAAGGCGAAATTGGAGCCACAGGACCAACAGGTCCACAGGGCACACAGGGTATAACAGGCCCACAAGGTGCAACCGGACCACAAGGAGCAACTGGACCAACTGGTGCAAAAGGACAAAAAGGCGAAATTGGTGCAACTGGACCAACTGGTGCAAAAGGACAAAAAGGCGAAATTGGCGCAACTGGACCACAAGGCACACAAGGCCTTCAAGGTGCAACTGGCCCAACTGGAGCCAAAGGACAGCAAGGAGCCACAGGAGCAACTGGACCACAAGGTGCCACAGGACCTCAAGGTGCAACTGGACCAACTGGAGCCAAGGGACAAAAAGGTGAAGTTGGTGCTCAAGGTACACAAGGTGCTCAAGGTGCCCAGGGTCCACAAGGACCACAAGGACAGAAAGGTGCCACAGGTGCTCAAGGTCCACAAGGTGTTGTAGGACCAACAGGACCTTCAGGTAATCCATTCCCAGGTGGTACGTTTAGTGGCGATATCACAACTAGAAATATTTTAGCAACTGGACCAACAGGAACATACAATATTGGTTCAAGTAGTGTTAAATTTGGAACAATGTATGCAAATACATTTAGCGGAACAGCAACAGCGGCTCAATATGCGGATTTGGCAGAAGTATACAAAGCAGATGCTGACTATGAACCAGGCACAGTTTTAATTATAGGTGGTGAAAAAGAAGTCACAGTAACAGATGAACCTGGTAGTTACAAAGTAGTAGGAGTTGTTAGTACAAATCCAGCATACTTAATGAACAGCGAAGCAGATGGTGTAGCAGTAGCATTACGTGGAAGAGTACCTTGTAAAGTTACAGGTAATGTAAACAAAGGTGATGTACTTGTTGCTAGTAATACACCAGGACATGCTATGGTAGGTACAATGTCACATAATCTTAGTCCATTACAAATAGTTGGTAGAGCATTAGAGAGTAAAACTGATGCCGGTAATGGCATAATCGAAATTTTAGTTTAATGAAAATAGTTAAATCCAATACGCCCCGCGATGTTATATTACATCAAGACGAATATCCAGCAAATTTAGAACCCACAGATGTTGTAGAAATATTTCAAACTCCATTAACAGGTACTTATAATTGGGATTATACAGTACAAGACAATCGCATAAGAAAACTGTACGAATTAGGTAAAAAACTTAATTGGAATGTGGAAGTTGATGTAGATTGGACTCCAGCATTTTCTGATATTGGTAGCGAAGAATTTGACTTTGAAGATAATCAATGGAAAGATCATCCTGATTACAAATCATGGGATAAAGAAAAACGTTTAAATTTCTTTAAAGATTTAAATGCTTGGTCAACGAGTCAATTTTTACATGGCGAGCAAGGTGCTTTACTTGTAGCAAGTCAGTTGGCCAGTTGTGCACCAACATTTAATGCCAAACTATATGCGGCTTCACAGACATTTGACGAAGCAAGACACGTAGAAGCCTTTAACAAATACTTACAAACCAGAATTAAACGTACATGGCCTATAGGCACAGCACTAAAAGGACTATTAGATAAAATACTTACAGACCCACGTTGGGATTTAAAGTTTATTGGTATGCAAATTGTTATAGAAGGACTAGCACTAGCGGCCTTTAATGCGGCCAAAACTGCAACTAATGATCCTGTGTATGAACAAATGCTAGATTACATTATCAGAGACGAAGCAAGGCATGTGACTTTTGGTGTGAACTACTTGGAAGAATATGTTAAAACACTTACAGAAGAAGAACGCCAAGATAGAGCACAATTTGCCTTTGAGGCATGTACTGTGAGCAGAAACAGATTACGAGCATACGATGTTTGGGAAAAATATGGTATGGATATAGAGTTTACAGAAGAATATAATAAAGCAAATGTGTTTCAAACACAATTTCAAGATGTGTTATTCAGCAGAATAATGCCCAACTTAAAAAGAATAGGACTACTAACAGACGAACTTATACCTGAATATGAAAAGTTAGGTGTAATGGGTTATGCAGACGGTGATTCAGACTTCGAAACTAGTTGGGAAGAACTATCAAAACCACTCAAATAGATAAATACAAGTACTTGCCCCTATTGGCATGCGGATGTATTTCGGGCATACATCATAAAACGCAGTCAAAATCTTCTAGGTTGCACACAACACATACATCATTTCAGCAACCAATATAATTTAACGTTAAAAAAATATTTTAGGAGAATATAAAAATGGCATACGCGATTCAAAGAAGAAGAGGTACGTCCACAGAACATAATTCCTTTACTGGTCTAGCAGGTGAGATTACGATCGATACTACTAATAATACCATCCGCGTACACGATGGTAGTACAGCAGGTGGTCATAGACTAGCAAAATACTCAGAAATCAATACCCAAGAAAACATCGAAGATGCAGTAGGTAATTTACTTACAGCAGGTTCGGGTATTAGTTTAGCATATGATGATGTCAATGGCACATTAACAATTACTAATACAACCTCAGCGGGTGATATTGAGAGTGTTACAGCAGGAGACGGTTTAAGTGGCGGAGCCTCAAGTGGAGATGTTACATTAGCACTCGACTTAAACGAACTAACAGCGGCAACAGTAGATGTAAGTGCAGACAGCATTGCAATTATTGATGCTACAGACAACAGTTCAAAGAAAGAAAGCATTGCAGACTTGGCGTCTGGAATGGCAGGAACAAACTTAACTGCAACATCAGGTACATTAGGTATTGCTGATTCAGTTATAAGAGGAAAAATTAGTGCAGGCGGAGATTTAAGTTACGACAGTAGTACTGGTGTAATTAGTTTTACTAACGATGCTGGTGATATAGAATCAGTAGTCGCTGGAACTGGTTTAACTGGTGGCGGAACTTCAGGTGATGTTACATTAAACATTGACCTTAAAGATGAAGATAACATGGCTTCAGACTCTGCAACCCATGCCGCTTCACAGCAATCAATTAAAGCATACGTTGATTCACAAGTAGCAGGCAAAGATAACACAGATGAAATCACAGAAGGTTCAACTAACCTTTATTATACTGATGCAAGAGCCAGAGCGGCAATCAGTGCAGGCGGTGACCTAAGTTATAACAGTAGTACTGGTGTAATTAGTTTTACAAATGATGCAGGTGATATTGAAGGTGTTACAGCAGGTGATGGTCTAAGCGGCGGCGGTACAACAGGTACTGTTTCATTAGCATTAGACTTAAACGAATTAACAGCCGCTTCAATTGATGTAGCAAACGACAGTTTTGCAATCATTGATGCAAGTGATAACAGCAGTAAAAAAGAAGCGATTGCAGATTTTGTATCAGCAATAGCAGGAACAAACATAACAGCAACAAATGGTGTATTAAGTTCAACAGCAGACATTTCCGGTGTAACAGCAGGTTCTGGTTTAACTGGTGGCGGTACATCAGGAACAGTATCAATTGACATAGATCATGAAGCATTTTCAGGTAACTTAATACCGAGTGCTAATAACACATACCAGTTAGGTAGTGCTACTAACGTCTGGAAAGATGTATATGTAGGTCCAGGATCATTATATGTTAACGGACAACAAGTTATTTCAGATAACTCAGGAACAATCACAGTTAGTGCAGACTCTAACCAAAATTTGAGTTTAGTAACAAGTGGATCAGGTGATGTTGAAATCACCTCAGGTGGAAGTATACAATTAAAATCAGATGTTGTTTTATCCGCAGGTGTAACAATTAGTACAGCAGGCGGTGGTGCTACTACACAAGGTGGTAACATCAACATGAACAGCAACAGCATCAACAACTTAGATGATCCAGTTGCGGCACAAGACGGTGCAACTAAGGCATACGTTGATGCTCAATTGGCAACTAAAGATGCATTAAGTGAATTAAGTGGCGATACTGATGATGTTTCAGAAGGATCAACAAACTTGTATTTCACAAATGCCAGAGCAGATGCTAGAGTAAATGCTGTATTGGCAGACACTGACAGTTTAAGTGAAGGTTCAACTAATCAGTATTATACAAATGCTAGAGCAGATGCCAGAGTGGCGGCCGCATTAGCAAGTGATGTTACTGTTGGCGGTAACTTAACAGTTAACGGTACACAAACAGTTGTTAATTCAACTACTACTGAAACTGTTGATAATATTTTCCGTGTAAACAGTGACGGAACATCACAAGATGCTGGTTTTGAAGCCAACATTGCAGGATCAATCAAGTCATTGGTATGGGACGTTTCAGAAAGCGAATGGTCTTTTGGTAACGAAACTGTTAAAGCAGGTACTTTTGAAGGCGCAGTAACAGGTGCAGTCACAGGTACAGTTAGCAGTATTGCTAACCATGACACAGACGATGTATCAGAAGGATCAAGTAACTTATACTTTACAAATGCTAGAGCAGACGCCAGAATTGCAAATGCAATATTGGATTCAGACTCAATGACTGGTGCGTTAGCAACTAACGTTCCTTCAGCAGAATCTGTTAAAGCATACGTTGATAGTGTAGCGGCTGGACAAGATAACACTGACGAAATCACAGAAGGTTCTACTAATTTGTTTTTTACAAATGCAAGAGCCAGAGGTGCAGTTAGTGTCACAGACGCAGGCGGAGACGGAAGTTTTGCATATAACAGTACGACTGGTGTATTTACTTACACAGGCCCAAGTGCCGCAGAAGTAAGAGCACACTTTGGTGGTGGCACAGGTATATCTATATCTAGTGGTACTATAAGTACTGATGATAGCGGAATTGATCATGATGCTTTAAACAACTTTGTAGCAAACGAACATATTGATCACTCAGCAGTATCAATGACAGCAGGTGCAGGTTTAACTGGTGGTGGTACTATTGCCGCAACAAGAGACTTTGCCGTAGGCGCAGGTACAGGTATTACTGTAAATGCAAACGATGTTGCAGTAAATATGGGTGCTTTCAGTACATCAGACTTAGCAGAAGGTTCTAACAAGTATTATACTGATGAAAGAGTAGACGACAGAGTCGCCGCTTTAGTAACAGACGGTGCTGGTGTTAGTGCAGTATACAATGATACAAATGGAACATTAACATTTAATATTCAAAGTAGTGTTGCAGGCGATGGTTTAACAGAAAGTGCAGGTATTATTGGTGTTGTAGGCGGAGATGGTCTAACATCAAGTGCTAACAGTCTCGATGTAGACAGCACAGTTGTAAGAACAACTGGTACACAAACTATAGCAGGTGCTAAAACATTTAGTGATAGTGCTATATTTAACGGTGACTTAACAGTTAACGGTACAACTACAACAATTAACTCAACTACTGTTTCAACAGGTGATAACATTATTGTTCTTAACAGCGATGTTACAGGTACCCCAACTGAAAACGCAGGTATCGAAGTTGAAAGAGGTGACTCAACTAACAAACAATTCCAGTGGAATGAAACAACCGATAGATGGGTATCAGATTCTCCTCTACAAGGTGATGGTTTCTATGCAGATACAACACAAATTGTTGATGGCTCAGGTAACTGGGTTGGTCCTAATTCAGGACTAAAAGGTGAAGTTGGACCTCAAGGACCACAAGGACAGAAAGGTGTTACAGGTGCTCAAGGTGCCCAGGGTCCACAAGGTGCAACTGGACCAACTGGTGCTGTCGGACCTCAGGGTTCAACTGGACCAACTGGTGCAAAAGGACAAAAAGGCGAAATTGGAGCCACAGGTGCTCAAGGTGCCACCGGACCTCAGGGTGCAACTGGACCTCAAGGTGCTACAGGACCTCAAGGTGCTAAAGGACAAAAGGGTGAATTAGGTGCTCAAGGTGGAACTGGTCCAACTGGCCCAGGTGGTGCTCAAGGACCACAAGGACAGAAAGGTGCCACAGGTGCTCAGGGTCCACAAGGTGCGACTGGTCCAACTGGTCCATCAGGTAATCCATTCCCAGGCGGTACATTCAGTGGTGATATAACAACTAGACACATTATTGCAACTGGACCTTCAGGAACTTACAATGTAGGTTCAAGTAGTGTTAAGTTCGGTACTATGTATGCAAATACATTTAGTGGAACAGCAACATCGGCTCAGTACGCCGACTTGGCAGAAAGGTATGCTTCAGAAGAAGTACTAGAACCAGGAACAGTTGTTATGTTTGGTGGAGAGAAAGAAGTTATAGCATGTGAAACAGACGGTTGTCATAGTGTTGCAGGAGTAGTTTCAACTAATCCGGCTCATTTGATGAACGCAGACGCAGGTGATAACGATTCTCATCCAGCCATAGCATTAGCAGGTAGAGTACCTGTTAAAGTTGTTGGCCCTGTAAACAAAGGTGACTTACTTGTAAGTTCCGATGTTAAAGGACATGCGAAAGTAGATAACGATGCTAAAGCAGGTAGAATACTTGGTAAAGCAATGGAAGACACTGACGTAGGTGAACATATCATTGAAGCATTAATTAACTTAATGTAAGTTTACAAAACTTAGGAAAGGGTCTTTTTAGGCCCTTTCTTTTTGGCCGCATATTGATAAATACACTTGTAGAGAGTAACAGAACACACACACTCCACATAATAACATATAACAAAACTGAGTGTGCATAAATGGAAGAAATATTTAAGTTAATAGCGGAGGTAGGTATGCCTATTGCTGGAAGTATGGCAATGGGGTATTTCATATTCCTCACAATAAAGCAAATGATGGCCGGCGTTGTTGGCCAAGTCAAAACGCTCACAAGTTTCTGTGAAGCACTAACCACTAGAGCAAGAGTAATGAGTAACGAGATGATTAAGATTGATCTGCTTGTTAGTAGTGCTTTAGAATTAAGACCAGACATTGATAGAATAGCAAGAGCAGAAAATTTTGTTGAAGATGGCAAAGTGGATAGTAGGAGAGACTAATGGATATTGCGGCACTAATTAACGAATACGGATTTCCAGTAGTAGCAGTAGTAGGTTTAGGTTATTTCATATATTATGTATGGAATTTTATGAACCAAGAAATCAAACCTGCACTCGGTGATATGCATATGGCACTTATTAGATGTATTGATCAAATGAGAATGTTAGACCAAGATCAAATACGTCTACAACAAAAAGTTAATGTTGTTTTAGAATATAGAGCAACGCAAAAACTTTTAGCGGATGCCATGGAAAAAGAAGAATTTAAAAAAATGAAAAAGGCAGGAGACGAATAGAATGAAAATTACAGGAACACATTTAGGATTACTAGTTATAGTAGGTTATTTTTTAATAGCCACAACTGCCGATCTACAAGCAGACGAAATTAAATTTAAATTTAAAAGTCCTAGTTTTAGTGGACAAGGAACAGGTGCTCATTATTTAACTATTGAGAATCAGGAAAAGTCACGTAGAGATAAAATTAAAAGTGACATTGAAGCGGCTTTAAAACAGGCTGAAAGAGAAGATCAAAACAGCACAATTAACAAGTTCATTAGAAATTTGGAAAGCAGAATTTACAGTCAAATTTCTAAGGGCCTCGTAGACAGTATGTTTTGCGACCCAGCAACGGTAATAAGTTGTACAGGCTCAACAAGTGGTGCATTTGATATTGAGGGTAATACAGTTTCATATCAAATAATCACAAACGCAGATGGATTAGAAGTAATCCAACTTACTATCGTTGACCCAGATGGAACAATAACAACAATAGAAATACCAATTGGCATAGGTAATATAGCAGGCGGTTAATGAATAAAAGTATAGTAACAGCATTAATAGGTGTTTTATATTTAAGTGGTTGTGCAAGTATCGCCATCCCGGGTGACGAGATGTGCCAAACTGACTTTCTTGAATGTGTTGAAGAACCAAGCAAAGTAGAACTACCTACATATAGAAAATTAAGATACTTGCCACCGGCAGAAGTTATGCCTGTGGTTGCCATATACAATTTTGGTGATGGAACAGGACAAAGAAAAAGTCAAGACGGAGTTGCTAGTTTTAGTACAGCAGTTACGCAAGACGCAAAAAGTTTATTAGTAGACGCTCTAAAGGCGGCAGGTTCAGGAGAGAATCCAAAAGGAACTTGGTTTAGAGTAGTTGAAAGAGGACTAGGTTTAGATAACTTAGTTAGAGAAAGGCAAATAGTAAGAGCAACTCGTTCAGAGTCAGCCAAACAGGCAGGATTAGATGAGTTTCAAGAACTACAGCCAATGTTATTTGCTGGAATGATATTAGAAGGTGGTGTTATAGGATACGACACTAATATTGAAACAGGAGGTACAGGGGCAAGATATTTGGGTATTGGTACAACAAACCAATATCGAAGGGACAGTATAGTAATATCACTTCGTGCTGTAAGCACACTCACAGGCGAAGTAATACTCAATGTCCAAACACAGAAGACCGTTTTAAGTTCAGGTCAAGCAGGAGATGTATTTAGATTTTTAGATATGGATACTAAACTCCTCGAACTTGAGAGCGGAATGACACAAAACGAAAGTGTAACATTTGCAGTCCGATCAGCGATTGAGGCCGCGGTGTTAGAACTTATTAAGCAAGGTGATGAAAGAGGATACTGGAAGATAGTGTATCCAGAAGATTGGGACTCACAAGTAGCCGAACAAGAACAGGCATACTGGATGAGTCTCAAAGAATCTGGTGTTCTTCCTGACGAGGAGGATGAAAAACAATTTTCAAAAGACCCAAACTCATTACCACTTTGGAAGAAGGTTCTTCTAAAGAATAATAAACCATTAATGGAGAATAACAATGAAGATATTTAAAAACTTAGCGGTTAGTGTCTTCGCTTTAATCGGACTGATGTCCTATCCAATACTTGCAGATGACAACGAAGTTTTACTAGATCAAGACGGTGATAACTTAGTGCTTACGATTTTGCAGGCTGGTATAGGTAATACTGTGTCGGGAGACGCAACAGAAAGTTCTGACTTATTACTAAGTGGTGGTAGTATAATACTAGACCTCATACAAGACGGTGATAACAATGACTTTTTTGGATCTATAGTTTTAGACGGTAGTGGCTCCAGTGTTTTAGATTTTTACAACTTAGGTAGTGGTAACATCTTTGACATTGATGCAGGATCAACAGGTAGTGCCGACTATGCTGATATGCTTTCAAGCATACAGGGTGACGGTAACATATTTGACATAGGCATAGGCGAAAGTGCTAGTGCAGAATATTTAAACTTTGATTTAGTAATACTAGGTAGCAGAAATGATTTTGATACAAGTTTTACTAACAGTAATGTTTGGGCGGCCGGTGTTGGCACAAATAACACTGGAACAAGCACAATGGTAGGTATCTTAGTTGATGCAGACAATGTTGTGTGGAACTTCGACATTACCGGTGATGATAATGCTTTAGCAACATCACAGAGCGGAAATAGTGGTGCAAGTCTTACAGCAGACATAGACGGTAGTGATGGAGATTTCCAGTTCACTCAGAATATGACTACAACATGTACGCCTGCTTGTACAGGTACTATCAACGTCGAAATAGACAGCGAAAATGCTTCAGTTAGTATTAAACAAACCGACTAAATTCGTAGTCGCAGTTTTACTAATTGCAATAGGAAACTTATACGCCGCCGAACCAATTGGCGGCGTATTTGAACAAAGTGGTAAACCTGGCAGTATTGTTAGGACCACAGGCGAAGAATTAACAGCACAGTTAGATACAGATGTACAAAGTTACGACAATGTAGAAACAGAAAATGGCAGACTTAAAATTAAGTTTGTTGACGATACACAAATCAGTTTAACAGAACATACACTGATAGAAATTACAGAGTATGTGTATGATCCAAACCCTAGTAAAAGTAAAATGGCAATGAATTTTGTGTCAGGTACAGCAAGATTTGCCACCGGGGGTTTAGGATTAGTACCAAAAGAAAATATACAGATACAGACTCCTACTGCAAGTATAGGTATTAGGGGAACAGATTTTACTACCACAGTAGATGAACTGGGTAGAAGTTTGGTAATATTATTACCAGACGCAAATTGTAATGACAAAGTAAAATTAGAGGAAGGTTGTAGGCCTAGTGGTAGTATAACAGTTACCAATGATGGCGGAACAGTGACATTAGAAGAAGCCTTTCAGGCTGTAATGGTGAGTACGTTTGAACAATCACCAACGCAACCTGTGACATTAGTTGATTTGGATTTAAATCAGATTGACAATATGTTTATTGTGAGTAAGCCTGAGGAAATTGTACAGGCAGAAGAAGAACAAGCAGACCAATTAAAAGGTGATGGTGGCTTGTTGGACTTTAACGGATTAGATGTAGACCTACTGGAAATAGAAGGTTTAGACGAACAAGCAGAACGTGAATTACAATTTACAGAATTAGATATTAATTTCCTAGATGTAGACTTTTTAAGAGATTTATTGGAAGTAATTGAAGAAGCAGATGCATTAGCAGGACAAGAAGAAGCCAGTGGTAGTGATAGGCTAGTAGACAGAGGTTTTGGATTGCAACCAGACAACCAATTTAACATAGTACCAGATGTAGACGGTAAAGTATTTTTTCTCAGAGTCAGTACAAATTATGTGGGATTAAAAATTAAAAGAGGTTCAGCAGGAATTATAGAAGTAAGAGATAAAGACTTAGGTGAGACTGTGATGTGTCTAAATAACTGTGACGGAATAAGGATAACTATTACACAGGAATAAATAGTATTATGAACATAGACGAAAGATTAAACGAAATGGAACCCAAAGACACCCCATTGTTAGTATTGGGTTATGTGATATTGGGTATGTTTTTATTGATACCTTTATCAGCACAGGCACAAGATAACGAAGTATTATTAGATCAACAAGGTGATAATCTAACACTAGATATATTACAAGAAGGATACGGAAATAAAGTTGGATCTTTAAACAACGGAGTAGGTAACGCCTATCTTAATGGTGCTACAAATACAGTAAGCCTACAACAAAGAGGCAACAATAATGTTTTAGGTATATGGACTAGTGGTAGTGATCAATCATTGGATGGCTATGTAGAAGGTAATAACAACAAATTATTTTTAGATAACCATGGTAACTATGGTCAACTCAAAGCAGACATAATGGGTGATGACAATTATGCTTGGTTAGAAGTAGGTGGCTCCAACCTTCACACTAATAATGAAATACAACTTTGGCAAGCAGGCGATGATCATTATGCTTACCTCGAAGTATTTACTGGTACTAATAATAGTATCGATGCTTTCCAGGGTGCAGGGCAGGATAACAATTATATTAGTGCTTTTATGGGTTCAGGTTCAGATAATAATGATCTCAGAATATGGCAAGGCAAACATTCAGACGGCACAACTGATGTAGATGAAGTAGGCGACCATGAAGCATACTGGACTGTGACTGGAGATAATAATATGTTAGCAAGTTATCAAACAGACACAAACAGAAGTAGTGGTGGTGCAGGACACCATTTAACAAATATTATTAGTGGTGACAGTAATAGTGTAGAGCATATACAAATGGGAAAAGCAGGACACGATGGCTTTATAGAAATAGCCGGTGATAGTAATACTGTGGATTTATATCAACGAGGTAACGGTGGTGTTAAATGGGCAGATGTCGTTTTAGACGGCAACGGACATACTGTAGATGTTAATCAACGAGGCAGTAATTCCGCAACAGCGGCGATTGATTTAACATATGGTACTGGTGCTTACACATTTGATTTATCTCAAAACGTGGGTTCAAGTGCTGTAAGTTACAGCATCACCGGTGTATGTAACACTATAGGAGGCTGTTCAGTCTCAATAAATCAAGATAACTAATTGGTTGACATAGTACGATTTCTGTACTATAATACAAAGTAATGAAACATATGATCAAGTGGCTGAAGATAACAGCCGGTATAAATCTATATCTATCTGTAATACTAACTTTAGTGTTAATTGCTCTTGTGACTGATATTGTGCTGGACACATATTGGCACAGCAACGCATACCTAGAGCAATTAGGCATTGGTAGTCCTAATTCATAAACACTTATGGTTACAAAATGGTTAAACAGTCTTAGGATATATTCCCTATCTGTTATAGGTATACACTTTTTAATATTTGCATACTTCTTTCCAGTGTTTGTAATAAAAGTTGTGTTCATACCACTTACATTTGTGGTATTTTGGCATTGGTGTGAACTAATAGTTAGAATAGAAGAAGACAACAGGAATCAAATATTACATTTAATACACACCTCCAATAATCAGCACACCAAAGACTTATTGACGTATGAACTATTTTTACACGATGAAAACAGTTTGTCAGGTAAAAGTCTGTTTAACAGTCACGGCATCTAAATTTTAGATAAATATATACTGTTATAATAACAGATGGTTTTATAACAATCTTATATATAAGGAGAAAATAAATGAAAGAATTAAAAAACGTGTTCTTTGGTATATTTTTTGTAATGTTCGCACAAGGTTGCGCCACTGTTGGTGCTATTTCCGATGGCGTACAACAAGGTGTTGCTGGAACAGTTGATGTTGTTCTAGGAACTACAAGCAATGTAGTTACAACAGTAGTAGACGAAGGATCAAGAATCGGACAAGCAGGTGCAGAACTTGTTGTCGGTGTTGGTCAAACTGCTGGAGACTTAGTTGCTGGTACAGTCGAAACAGTCGCTACAGTTGTTGACGAATCTACTGATGCAGTACAAAAAGAAGAACCAAAAGAAGAACCAAAAAAGTAAAACGCTCATTCTTTAAAATTCCTAAATTTAATTTAGGAAATAAAAAAGAAGACTTACCCTCAGAAGAGGATGAGCAATATTCAGATGAGGAGATACAGGAGTTTATACGCCAGATTAAGTTATATCAAAAACTAATGGAGTACTGTTCCAAAAATCCAAAAGAATGTGAGTAAGTTACTTTTAATTTTATTAACACTTCCTCTGTTAGCAATAGCAGAGGATCGTGTTTTAGACCTTACTTATAATCCCCCACTAGACTACAACTATTGTGATAACAATCCAGTAGAATGTAGGCCCCTACCATCATCAATACCCAAATTTGAATTATACGAAACAGCAACAACAAAACAATGGTTAGCATTTTGGACATTTCAAGTATTAGATGCTTACTCAACATCACGGGCAGTAAAGTATGATTGTGTAAAAGAAGTAAATCCACTGTATACAGAACATCCAAGTAACACAAGAATAGTATTAACAAAAAGTGTATTGCTTCTGCCTGGCTTATTGTATGACGATTATTATAAAACTGTGTCACCAGAGGAATTAAACGATACTAATATTGTATATTCTATGGTAGTTGCAAATAACTTTAGATTGCTTAATCAAGCCAAAGACAGTTGTAATAAAATAAGATAGCAATAAATATATCTGTGTTAAAAGAAAAAGTAATAGAAATCAAACACTACTCAGATAGGCTGTTTAGTTTTAAAACCACACGCGATAAAACATTCCGTTTTAAAAATGGTGAATTTGCTATGATTGGTTTAGATGTAGACACAACTGTAAAAGGCAGTCCTCTACCTAAGAAAACAATGAGAGCATACAGTATTGTAAGCACAAACTATGATGACCATTTAGAGTTTCTAAGTATTATAGTACCAGATGGTCCGCTAACAAGCAAATTAAAGAATTTACAAATTGGTGATGAAATATTAATTAATCCAAAAGTCACAGGTAGTTTGGTATGTGATTATTTGAACCCTAAAGATAATTTAGTATTATTAGCAACTGGCACTGGAGTAGCACCATTTGTTAGTATTGTCAACGACCCTGATACATACAGCAGATTTAAAAAAGTATATTTGTTTCACACAGTAAGAAATGTAAACGAATTAGCATACATAGAATCGCTAAATAGTATAGAAGAAGATTTACCTTTTACTTACATACCAACTGTAACTAGAGAAGACTATGGTAGAACTGGTCGCTTTTGGCAATATGTTGAAGAATTTTTACCAGGTGGCTTCCTCAAAGAAAGAGACGGCATAATGGTGTGCGGTTCTCCAGGTATGAATAAGGAATGTCGTACTTTGTTTAAAACACTAAATTGGCAAGAAGGTAATACAGGCGAAATGGGTGACTTTATGTTAGAAAGAGCATTTGTAGATTGATGGATTCAAACAAAATTATAGATGCTCTTAGGCAAGGAGTAGTAACAGTAGTATTTGAAAAGATAGACACAAAAGAAATTCGAACTATGCCGTGTACTCTTAATCAAGAAATACATAAACAAAGTATTGATATAAAAAAATACGATACTACTAGTGATACAATTATTATGTATGCATTAGATAAAAAAGCATGGCGTGATGTAAGAGTCAATACTATCAAAGAATGGTACGAAGGATATCCAAAAGAATGAAATGGGTTTATAGTGGTTATGCTGTAATAGTATCTATATTATTACTTACAGCACTCCAAGTAGTTGATCCTACACCAATACAGAATTTAAGAAATCAAACATTTGATGCATATCAAAAACTAGACGAAATTAAACAAAGCAACGAAGTTGTTATTATTAACATAGGCGAAAAAAGTCTAGAAACATTAGGGCAGTATCCTTTTCCTAGAACTACATACGCTCAACTCATATATGATATTAGACAAAAGAATCAAGGCATAGTAGGCTTCACTCTTATGTTTCCTGAAGCAGATAGATTTGGAGGAGACGAAGTTTTTGCTTCATGGATAAAGGGTAACGGAATAGTGTTATCTCAGACACCAAGCACAAGAGGAATCAAGACCACAGGACCTCATATTGGCACTGGAGTAATCGGTCCTACAACAGCACAGGACTTTCTCCTAACTTGGCCAAATTTAGTAACAAACATACCTGAACTAGAAGCAGAAGCACTTGGCATAGGCGTAAATGCATCAGCACCACAACCTGATTTTGTTACAAGAACGTATCCATTAGCAATAGGAGTAGAGGGAAAAATATATCCTAGTTTTGCTATAGAAATGTTACGAGTACAAACAGGCAAACCCAGTTACATGATTAAAACAACAGAGATAGGCATAAACGAATTTGCAGTTCCGCCTTTTGATCCTATAGTAACATTGCCAAAAGGCGATGCATATATACGTTACAATAATACGTTTGAAGAAGTAGAATATACGGACATAAACAGTTTACCTAATATGGGTGGAAAGTTTGTTATAGTAGGTGTTACAGCAGAAGGTATTGCTAACCCTGTACCTACTCCAAGAGGCAACATGTATCCACAGCATATACAAGCACACATGCTACAGAACTTTATAGATGGATCAAATATACAGCGGAGCCAGTTATCGTCGCTTATAGAACTTCTGTGTGCGTTGTGTGGTATGATTTTAATAGCCTTAGCGGTGTATAAGTTACCATTGCTGTGGACAGCACCGATTTCACTGCTGATTTTAGGTGGAGAAGCATATGGTAGTGTGTGGTTATATCAAAATAAATTACAATTAGTAGATGCAACTTTTCCTGTGTTAAGTGGATTTTTAGTGTTTACACAATCAGCATTTAATAACTTCTATAAACAATACAAATTACGTCAACAAATCAAAGGACAGTTTGGTACTTATATATCCCCGGACTATGTTGATATGTTAGTTAAAGATCCTAGTCTAATGAAACTAGGTGGCGAAAGAAAAGAAATGAGTTTTATGTTTGCTGACATAGTCGGCTTTACACCCATATCAGAAAAGTATATGAAAGCAGATGACCCAGAAGGACTAGTAGAACTAATAAACAGTTTCTTAGATAAAATGACTAAGATAGTTTTAAAGAACGGTGGCACAATAGACAAGTTCATGGGTGACTGTATAATGGCATTTTGGAATGCACCACTACCATGTGAGAATCATGCTGAGATGGCCGTTAAAACAGCAATAGAGATTGAACTATTAGGTGACGAATTAGAAAAAGAAATGGAAGAACGTGGCTTGCCAAGAGTAAAATTTGGTACAGGTGTAAACACAGGTACATGTATTGTCGGCAACATGGGTGCTGAAACTAGATTAGATTATAGTGTGGTAGGTGATGCTGTAAACTTAGGTGCTAGATTAGAAGCACAAACAAGAGCAGAAGACACACCAATTATTGTTTCTGAATATACTTATATGGAATGCCCTAACATAGCATTTGGTAATATAGGAGAAGTTACTGTTAAAGGTAAAGTAGATCCTGTAAAAATGTACGCCCCATTATTTGACGGCGAAATAAGAAAACTTTACAAGTAATTATTCGTCTGGTGACCAGTGTCCCATGGAACGGAACACACTTCTTGCAGTAACTAGATCTTTTTTAAGTTCCATTAAATAAAGAAATTCAAAAGGCTTCTCGCCAATTTTTTCTAATGGGTAATGATATGTTGATGTTATATGATCTATTGCATTAATGTCTTTTTGCACACAATTAATTATAGTGTTACGCCATTCTGCATCTGTAAACAAGTCTAAAACAAATGTATGTACATGACTTTCAGGATTATAACTGTTCATTATATTAAGTAATTCATAATATAATGCTCTGATAGGATTTAAATTATCTCTGTATTTAGAACTTACAACAGGAAATCTCCACTTGTCTTCTTTGGTACATTGATGCTTATAAAAGTACAAGTATTCTTCCATAAATGATTCATATATGTTTTTTTGACTTTTACGCATTCTACTTGCTAGTATGCGTCTTAGTTTACTTAATAGTTTTAAGTGATATTCAGATAACGATTCATTATAAACATTAAATAAATCATCAGGATTCATACGGCCGTCAATAAATTCGGGCGGTATTTCGTTAGACTTTGCAAACTTTATTAGTAAGTTCTCTAATCTTATCTTTTTAAAATCTATTATATCTGACATTTATGTAAATTTAATATAGTATTAAGTTTTTCGTTACCTTTATTGTAACTTAAGGTTGCTCTGGCACCCTCGTGTAATGGCTTTGGCCATGTACCGATGTCTACCCAAGCATACCCACAACTTTCACCATTTAAATTTGGCATAAATTCGTGTTCTATGACTGCAACAAAACTGTAATACATAAAGTTCTTGTCTTTGCTTTGATAAACATCAATAGGATTTAGTTTATTAATATCTGGAACTAATCCTAATTCCTCATCAAGTTCACGTGTTAAGGCTTCATATGGAGACTCGCCTTTTTCAACAAGTCCTCCCCAAAATCCCCAAGTGTGTTTATGTCGTTTGTCGCTGTTTCTGAATTGTAAAAGTACACGGTTGGTATCAAGAGCAAGAAATAATGTGCCTACCCCTATAACACCTGTGAAAGGTTCTACAGGACTAGAGTCCAATATCCCGGATTGTATTCTCCCTCGTATATGCTCAGCCATTGTGTTCCTGTCCATTTGTATACTTTACTTGTATTTAAGTTCTTCGTAATTGCTGTAGTACCAAAGTTGGCACTTGCATCATATGATACTGTCCATTTTGCACCATCAAATTCAATAATATCGTTTTCTGATGCATCAACATTCCACTCTGGATAACCTGTTTTGGAAAGATCTTCTGTTATTAAATATCGTTGTCCAATTACAAGGTTTGGTATTGTACCATCGCCTGGTACATTACTATGAGGGTTAATAATTTTATCAATATTATCTATTGTAGAAGCAGGCAATGTGTCAGTATCCAAATTAAATATAAGTTGACTATCATCTGATGGATGTTTTGCAATAGTACCTGCAATATCCTGTGAGTCATCCTCCATATCATTAGTGATTTTTAATTTTAAAATACTGGTGTTATCTTTTAATTCCTTGTCATACAATGCTAGTAAATCAGACCAACTCTTAGTCTCTATACCTCCTGAGTCATATAAAGTTGCAGAGTTGCCCAATATACTAACTTTGTAATTACCTGGCGAAACAATTAAACGTGATTGTATATCAAAACTTCTAAAGAAATCATGTATGTCTTCATCATATCCAATTTCGCTCAATGATTGTCCACCAAAATCAGTTATTATATTACTGTGAATCTCATGTATAATACTCTGTCTTTTAACTTTTGCAGGAGGATTAATCCATATAGGCAATATAAATGTTAATGTTGTTACATCGATTTGCTCATCTACTCCTGCCGGAATACTTCTATTAGTAAACTGTATATCTGTTAATTCGACTTCAACAATTGAGGTCCAATCAAACGGATTAGAATTTTGTTGTAATTGTATTGTTGGATTAAATAGAACTAATATCTGTTCCATTAATTGTAATTTTGTATCAGTATTAGGTGTCCATATATCAACTTGCATTGTTAAGTTGTAAGGTACTGGCATATACCTGTTAATAGTATATTGGTTGCCTTGCGTACTTTCATAACTTTGTGTATCTTCGTTAAATTTACGCTCTGTTATACTTTTGGTATCTGTAAAGAAAGGATCTTGTGTCCTATCTCTGGCAATTTGTAAACTTTGGATACTCACACCTATAAAAGGTGTGCTGTTAATAACATTTTCTGAATTTTGTCTAAGTATATGCGAAACCATTCTACTTGGATCTGCATATCTTATAGGCACAGTATTATATCTTTCGTCTTCGCCGTCTCTACTACCTTCTTTGACTTTGAATGCATGAAATATTCTAATAAATTGTAGAATATATCTTCTAATTTGTTCATCATACCAGTACTGCATATTTAATTGTCCGTCTTAGGTTTAACAACTTTACTTAGGTTTGTTCTTTCATTAGTTACAGTACCATCTGTGTTTGTTGTCTCTGTCGTGTTATTTATAAAGCCATCAAGGATTCTGTTTGCACTAGAGAACACTCTCTTACTGTCATCTGCAACTTTCACCCAGCGATTACCTGATTTCTTAAATATCCTACTAGGTGAAAAGTCTGTTCTTAAGAAATAATCACCATCAACTGCGGCTAATGGAAATGTTATTCCACTACCCAATAGTGTAGCACCATTTGGTGCACCTTCAATAGTTCCTATAAATGGTTTGCCTTTGGCAGTTTCATCCACAAATAAATGAGTACCTGCGGCATAATAAGGATCCTGTGGAACATTATTTTCTGCTTGTTTTATAATAGCATCTGAAATATCAATTTCATCTTTGTATGTACTGATGATATTTCGTAAATCGTCTTCTTCATCACCATAGCCAATAATATCTCTGTATTCTTGACTGTCGCTTATTGGACCTAATTTACATCTCCACATATGAGGCCACCAATTTGGATCAAATCCTTCTGAAGGCCTACTTGCATCTGTAATTACATAAAATCTGTTTATGGCATCTTTGCGTTCATCGAGTAATAAATCATCTCTCATATGAGGTAATTCTATAACATCGCCTGCCATAAGTTTTCTGCCTAATGTTGATACCATTGTGTCAATGTGAAAATTGATGAACAATGTGTCATTTTGTAAGAACATACCAAATTGTGTTAAATCAAAGTCTGAATCACTTACAGTATATGTTCCTCTGAGTTCATATATGTCATCATCATACTTTCTGTCTCTATTTTCTAAAAATAATACATCCTGTATGAATGTTTCACCAGTTTTTTGATCGCCGTCTGAACCGTAATTGTTACCTTGTTGTGGTTGCGTGAAGTCTTTAGTGTCCCCTTGATCGTGAACACCCAGATATTTGTGTACATTTACCCCAGTACCACCAGCATAAATATTCTCCGCTACAATACCGCCGACAAACTTATAGTCGTTTCTTTTGACCGGATTCCATAAACTAATTTTAGGCATAACTGTATTTATCAGATTGACAACGGTTTAATTTTTTGCTATTATAAGAACATGGAAATTACAGAATACATAATATTTGGTATTTGTATAATAGGTGTAGGCTACACTTCATACAATATCGGTCATAAAGATGGCATAGATGTGGGCATCAAACTAGGTGCTGGTTTTATGTTTGAGAAGTTTTGGATTATGGGTAAACCACGTAAAAGAGACCCTCAAATAAGATACGTTGAAATGACAAAAGACGAGATTATACTATAATTAATCTTTATTTGACACCGTTTTTGCCAGAAAAATTATATATAGTTTTTAAAATGAGTAATTATTGGTATGGCTAGAAAGAAAACACAGAGATCTATATATGTTACAACAGAGCCTGATTGGAAGACTCTTAAACTTGTAACGGATAAAGAAGAACAGGTAAACGCATTTCGCAGTTGCGAATATTTTGCCAGGACAGAGGTTAGTAAAACTAAAGGACTGCCTATTGTAAAAGATTGGCTTAAAAACCACACAGGATGGACGCCAGAAGAAGTAAAGATTATTTTAGCAAATCCAGACTGGACATTTAGTTCATGCATTAGCACAATTTTTGTATGGCACAAATTAGGTTATATGCCAGACCATTTAAGAGAACACTACGAAAAACGTAAAAACGAAGAGTGGTTACCACGTGGCAAAAAGGCTTTAGAAGAAAAGGTTGAAAAAATTGAGCAAAAATTAGCAAAGCCTGTAATCAGCATTCAAGAACGAATGAAAGAACAAGTAAGTGATTTATGCGGTAATATCGAAGGCTTCTTAGACGAGATGGTTGACGGTTCTAAAACAATTAAAGATTTTGATCCTTATAAAATGATGATGTCATATCAACCTGAAATTAAAGGCCCACATGCTAAAATTATAAAAGAAGAATTTGCGGCTCAACATGCCGAAGCACTAGAAGTATTAGAATGGAAGGACGAAGAACTAAAAGAAGCATACAGCCACTTCGATGCTAAAATGCGTAAAGCCTTCGTACAGTACTACGAAACGATTAATACTGCTTGTGATACTATCATAGCAACAAAAGCCACTACACGCAAGGCTCGTAAGCCTAAGGCACGGTCTAAAGAGGCTATCGTGAAGAAATTAAAGTATGCAGTAAACTTTCCTGAACTAGGACTAGCAAGTTTGCACCCAACAGACATTGTGTACGCAAATGAAGTTTGGATATACAACACTAAAACTAGAAAAATAGGTGTATATCGTGCAAAAAACATTGACCCTAAGAACATGCAAAGACCTGGTACAGGCATTATGGTAAAAGGAACAACATTACAAGACTATGACGAAGATACCAGCATACAAAAAACTTTGAGAAAACCAGCAGAAATGATTAAAGGATTTGATGCAGGTAAAATGAAATGCAAAAAATCATTTGAAGAACTTACTACAACCCCTACTAAAATGAACGGTAGATTTAATGAGCACACAATCATACTAAGAACTTTTTGATAAATAGTTGTATGAGTGCAACAGAAACCCCTAGAGATAGACTAATTACAGAGATCAAGTTACGATTAGGTGACGGAATGATCGATGTGGAATTAGATCCAGAACACTACAATCTAGCAATAGACAGAGCAATACAGACTTTAAGAAGTAGAAGTGATTCCGCTGTTGAAGAAAGTTATGCTTTTTTGCAAACACAACCAGATGTACAAGAATACACACTTCCAGGTGAAGTATTAAATATCAGAAAAGTATATCGTAGAGGTGTTGGTGGTGGTAATATAGGAACAGGCACAAACTTTGATCCGTTTGATGTAGCATTTCAAAACACATATCTAATCAATGCAGGTGTTGTTGGCGGTCTAGCCAACTATGATGCATTTACCCAATATAAAGAAACACTTAACAGAATATTTGGTGGAGATTATGACTTCACATTCAATACAAATACCAAAGTGTTAAAACTATTGCGTAAGATATCTATAACAGAAGACATAATGATACAGATTTCTAATTTAGTACCAGAACAAAATTTATTAGAGAATGAGTATTCTAGACCTTGGATGGCAGATTGGGCATTAGCAGAAGCAAAAATGATGCTCGGTGAAGCAAGAAGTAAATATACTTCAGGCTTACCAGGGCCACAAGGTTCAGTGCAATTAAATGGCGAGGCTTTAAAGCAAGAGGCCATGACTGAGAAAGAAAGATTACTAACGTCAATAATTAATATGGAAGAAGGAAATAAAAATTACGGCTTTGTTATAGGATAAATGAACACAATAGGATTATTAGGTAATATAGGATCAGGTAAAAACACCGTAGCACAATACTTGGCAACTAAAGATTGCATTCCAACTTCATTCGCAGGCCCACTAAAAGACTTATGTGCAAATGTATTTGGCTGGGATAGAGATTTACTAGAAGGTGAAACAGACGAAAGCAGACAGTTTAGAGAAACTGTTGATATGTTTTGGAGCAAAAAATTAAGCATATCTAATTTTACACCTAGATTAGCATTACAATTAATAGGCACAGATGTAATGCGTAATCATTTCAATGAAAACATCTGGATCAGCAGTTTAGAATACAGAGTTAAAAAACTACATCATCAAAACGAGTGTGTTGTTATCAGTGATTGTAGATTTCAAAACGAAGTAAAAATTATACAGGCTATGAATGGCACAATTATTCTTGTTGAAAGAGAAGAAAAACCAGAATGGTATGAAATTGCTCTAAAGGCCAATCAAGGCGATGCAGTAGCAAGGCATATAATGAACAGAGATTTCAAACAGATTCACGCCAGTGAATGGGATTGGATCGGCTGTCACATTGACTTTACTGTAAAAAATAATAGCACAAAAGAAGAACTTTTTGAACAAATAGATCAAATATTAGAAAAACTTCCAACAAAACCAGAAATATTCACTGAAAATACCATAGAGATAATTTAAGGTCTTATTTATCATTTTTCCTAAAAATTACTGAATAGTTATTTTTATAATACCATGATTATTGCATTTTTTAATAAATACATGTAACCAAACAAGGTATTATAGGAGAAAAATATGGCAACATTAGTATCACCTGGTGTAGACATTTCAGTATCAGACGAATCGTTTTATTCGCCTGGAGGTCCTGGAACAGTACCTTTGATTGTAATCGCAACAGCAAAGAACAAATCTAACCCCGATGGATCAGGTCTAGCACCTTATTCTAAAGCAGAGTCAGATAACCAACTTTACTTAATTACAAGTCAAAGAGAATTGTTACAGCAATACGGAAATCCACAATTCTACAGCACAGGAGGAACTCCACAACATGGTTACGAATTAAACGAGTACGGTTTATTAGCCGCACACAGTTTTCTAGGTCTGGCTTCAAGAGCATACGTTCTTAGATCAGATGTAGACTTAGATGAATTAAAACCATTGTCAAGTGCACCGTCGGAATCCCCGGCAAATGCAACAATATGGGTAGACTCAAGTGCTACTAAGTGGGGTATCTTTACATATGACACATCTGGGACTATTCCCAAGTATGTAGAAAAAACAGACCCTAAGATTTTTTCAAAAGATGAAATTACTGCCGGTGGCGTACCAAAACCATCAGTAGGTAAAACTGGAGACATTGGAATCTTAGGTATAGATCAAAACGGTAAAGCAACAGCAGAAGTAGTATATTTCTACAAAGCATCATCTGTATGGCATGAGTTCACAGATGCAAGTACATTCGAAGCAAACACTGGTAAAGACTGTCAGTTTGTTACACATTTAAACAGACCAACTGCACGAAAAGATAGTAGTGCTCTTCAAAGTGGTGATTTAATTGTACAAACAACATCAGCCGCAAGTGGATTAAAATATGGACTTAAAGTTTATAACACATCTACTGCTTCATGGGTCAGTACAACAGCAGAAGGTTATGCCAATTCAGCAAGTGCTTATGCAAGTACAAGTATTGGTGCTACACCAAATGCAGGTACTTTCTTTGTAGAGTACGATTCAGGTAATAAACTTGATTCAGATGTACACGGAAGGTTTGCTTTAAGAAGACATAACGGTCAAAGCAGTTTACAAATACAAAGTTCATCCGCTTTAAGCGACACAACAATATCACAACAAACTGGTGGGTCAGATTACGGCATCAGATTGAAAATTAATAATAGTGCATCAAACATTGATGTTAAATTTAATACTGATACAAGTGGCGACGGTAATGTAAGTGTTGACGACATGGTTCAAGATATAAATGATGCATTAGCATCAGGAAGTGCTACAAATGTTGTAGCATCAAATGTATCTGGTAAAATCACAATCGTTGCTAGTGACGGTAAAGACATTGATGTTTTCAATGGTAGTGTAGGTGGTGTAGCATTTAACGTGTTCACAAACTTAAACATTGCTACTGGTAATTACAGTAACTTTAAAGTTGCAGACGTATCTGGAACAGTTGCATCAATTGATAGTAAAAACTATGAATTTGGTACTTCAGCACCAGTAGGTGACTTAATAACAGGTAAACTTTGGTATGACAGTAGTTCAGCAGTTGACATTTGGTACAACAAAAATGTTGGCGGAACTGCAACATGGACAAAATACTCTTCAGACTACGATGTAAACGTAGCGGCGAGTGAGCCTACAACACAAAGCGATGGCGGTTCTTTAGTGGACGGCGACCTTTGGGTTGATTCAGATGATTTGGAAAACTATCCAAAAATTTACAAAAGAAAATCAAGTGCATGGATACTAGTTGATAACACAGACCAAGTGTCTGCAGACGGTATTCAGTTCTTAGATTTAGCATCATATGGTTCAGCATCTGTTGATGCAGACGCAATAGCACCAGCAACAGTACCATTTGGTATTTTAGCATGGAACTTTAGAGCCAGTGGTAAAAACGTTAAGAAATACTACACATCATATGCATACAGCGGTGGAACATTAACTAATGTATGGGTAAGTGAGTCAGGCAATAAAGCAGACGGTTCACCTTACATGGGTAGAAAAGCACAGAGAAAAGTTATTGTACAATCATTGCAGGCCGCAATAGCAAACAATAGCGAAATAAGAAGTGAAGTTAATTTCTATAACTTGATTTCCTCTCCTGGATATCCAGAATTAATAGATGAGATGGTTACTCTTAATACAGATAAGAAAGAAGTCGCATTTATTGTTGCTGATAGTCCAATGAGATTGAAATCAGATGCAACAAGCATGAAAAATTGGGCAACCAATGCCAATAACGCAAGTGAAAACGGTGAAGATGGACTTATTACAAGTAATCCATACGTTTCAGTACACTATCCATCAGGTTTAACAACAAACTTAGATGGTGCTAGTGTGGCTGTACCGGCTTCACATATTGCATTAAGAACATTTGCATTCAATGACAATGTGGCATATCAATGGTTTGCACCAGCAGGGTATCAAAGAGGTATCGTACAAAACGCAACTAGTGTCGGTTATGTAGACGGAACAGCAGGCGAGTTTGTTCCAGTTTCACTTAACAATGGACAAAGAGATACACTTTATGCAAATAAAGTTAATCCAATAGCAAACTTCCCAGGAAGAGGCTTAGTTGTATTTGGGCAGAAAACTCTTAACCCAACTGCAAGTGCATTAGATAGAATCAACGTAGCAAGGCTTGTAAACTATATTAGATATCAATTAGATATCGCAGTTAAGCCTTTCTTATTTGAACCAAACGATGGAATAACAAGATCCGGTGTAAAACGAGTTGCTGATCAATTATTATCAGAACTAGTTACACTAAGAGGTTTATTTGACTTCATTAGTGTTTGTGATACCACAAATAACACACCTGCAAGGATTGATAAAAACGAATTATACTTGGATATAGCAATTCAGCCAACTAAAGCAGTTGAATTTATATACATTCCGATTAGAATTCAGTCAACACTTGGTCAAACAGGCTCAGAATAAGATTATTCTAAAAATTATGAAGGGTGGATTTTTCCACCCTTTATTTTTGGCCGAAAAGAGATAAATAAATGCAATAGCATGTATAACATGTGATTAGGAGATCGAAAGATGGCAGTAACAAAAGATAAATTTGGTGTACCTATTGAAGGTGCTCGATTAGGTATCTTACAACCTAAACTCAAATACAGATTCCGTGTACTCGTAACTGGATTTGGAGCAGGTGGTAGAACCGATGAGTTCACAAGTAACATCGTGAGTGTAACTAGACCAACATTTAATGTTGACGAAGTTGAAGTTCACAGTTATAACTCTCGTGCATATATATCAGGTAAACATCAATGGGAAGCGATTAATCTCAGTTTAAGGGATGATATTACTAACCAAGTTTCCGCTTTAGTCGGTCAGCAAATCCAAAGACAATTTAACCATTTCGAACAAACTACCGCAGTTAGTGGTGGAGACTACAAGTTTGATATGCTTATCCAAGTCTTAGATGGTACAAATGCTGAGCCAACAGAGCAATGGGAACTAGAAGGATGTATGCTACAACAGGTTAACTATAGTGATCATTCATATGATGCCAGCGAAATTGTTCAATTAGACTTGACCGTCAGATACGATAACGCGGTACATGTGGCTGGACCTAATACACTCGGTGGTAAAGTTGCCGCAGGTGATCCATTCCCATTAGTATCACCACTACCAGCAACACCAGGCACTGGAGTATAATTTAGGCCTATTCTATAGGGAGAACCGATGGCAAAATTCTGGAAAGAGTTAATCGGCGGACAAGTTAAAAACGGGATTTATGTAGCCGGACCTAGACACGCAAGTAGTAAACTTGGTAGTTTTAGTTCCGGTAACCCCCCTCGCTTGCCGTTTCAATATATAGTTCATTTTGAACTAAACCCCACATTGCAGGCATTGTTCTTAAACACGACTGGGCCTTTTGATTTAGCACAAATGGTTAAAACAATAGACATACCAACTATGGCTGTGACTATTGAAAAAAGACCAAAATATAATAAAAATGTTCCAGTAATTCTAACAAAAGAGTTCAAGCCGTTTAATGTAACGGTACATGATGATGTATCAAGCACATGGCAAGAACTATGGCAAGTATATTATAACTATCATTTTACCGACGGTAGACATACTCAAACAACACCAGGTATTGCAAGTGGTCAAATACAAGACTGGAATAGTGTCGTACATAATAGTAAATTAATAAGACACGAAGGCGACCACATGAGTCAATTTGATGGCATAGACATGCATGATGCAAAAAATTCACAATTTTTTAATAATATTCATGTATATCAAATGCACGGCCAAACAGTACAACGTACAACAGCAGTCAATCCAATGATTGGTGACGTCTCGTTTACGCCTCTAGATTATGCAGGCTCAGGAAGTTCACAAGAAATAACCTTTTCATTCGAATACGAAAAGTTACACTATTCTCCTGTTATAAATTTTGATTATGACGAAGAAAGTACATTCTTACAAGGGGCTATAGAGGATTATACTAAGTCAACGCCATTTAATCCAGGAGGGGATAGACTTAGAGGAATTGTAAAAGGGTTATTTGGGTTAACTCAACGTGCCGGCAATAGAGCCAAAGATTTAAGTGATGTAAATACAGCAAAAAGACAAGACTATGGCGGCAGTTTAGAATCAATTAAAACAGCAGGGGACGATCCAGAGGAAATTGGATTCTTTGGTAATTTAGTGCGTAATGCTGTAAGAAAAAAAGCAAATGAACTCACAGATGGCTTATTAAAGAAAAACAATAAAAATCTTAACAAGTTTAATATAAACTAATGAGTAATATATACAAAAATTTTGGAGTAGATTTTGATACAAATAAGTCTAATAACTCCTACAAAATTATATCTAAAACAGGTGAAGAATTAAATATTAATCCTGAAGTACTGCAAATAAAACAATTAACAACACAGGCAAACACAGTTAAAAACGGCCTAGACGGATATAAAATCGAACAGGTATTTGCAGATTTTAAAAGTGCTGGTTTGACAGACAAATTAGCAAACTTTTATACAATCACATTAAAAGAAATCGCAGATAGCACAGAAGTTAATGTACTATCACTTTATACAAAAGAAGATAACAAGATATCAATAAGCAATGATGTACTAAATCTTATCAATAATACTTTACCAAATTCAGTAAGATTTCAAAATTCTGTAAATACTACATCAGACAAATACGTTCGCCTACTTATAGGGGCGTAACATGGCAAAATACGCCAAAGGCACATTCGAACCACAAAACCCAAATAAGTATGCAGGTGCAAAATCTCCTTACTATCGTAGCAGTTGGGAATTAGCATTTATGAACATGTGTGATAGCCATCCAAACATTACACAATGGGCAAGTGAAAATATCAAAATACCATATAGACACCCTGTGACAGGTAAGCACACAGTTTATGTGCCTGACTTCACAGTAATTTACACTGATAAAAATGGCAAGAATCATATGGAAGTAATTGAGATCAAACCTGGCAGTCAAAGTACAATGGAAAGTGCAAGAAGTAGTGCAGAAAAAATACAAGTTGCTATTAATTTAGCAAAATGGACAGCCGCAAATGAATGGTGTCAACGCAAAGGTGTACGTTTTAGAGTGTTGAATGAGAATCACATATACATGAACACCAAGAAGAGAAAGAACTAAATACAACTATGACACGCAAACTGGAAGAAGAATTTAATTTACCGCCTATAGAAGACGTGTTACCTGCTGATACAAAAGAACAAAGCAAAGAAATCACAGAAGTAGAAGTTAAAGAGGCACTTACAAATGCTGAAAAAATAGATTCGGCACTACCTAAGGTTAAAGATTTAACAGCACATGACAATGAAATGGAAGACATTGCACAAAAGGCACTAGACAGTTATGACGAACTTATGAACTTAGGTATGAATGTGCAAGATGCTCATGCCGGTAGAGTTTTTGAAACAGCAAGTAAGATGTTACAAATAGCAATGGACAGCAAAAATGCTAAAGTTGACAAAAAATTAAAAATGATTGACTTACAAATACGCAAAATGAGACTAGATCAAACAGAAGGTTCGGAATCTAAAAGCGAAGGAGGAGTTATGGACAGAAACCACATCCTTCAAATTTTAAACAAAAAAGATAAATAACTACATAGGAGAGATTATGAAAACACCTTTTAAACAATTTATAACAGAAAGTTTTGAAAAAACTTTTAACTATAGAATTAAATTCGCTGGAGATATATCTAACGAAGGTATAAAGCAGTTGGAAAATATTCTAGGTAAATACGGTGTACAAAGTGTTAGTAGTGCTAAAAGAACTCCTATTCAAGAAGAACCTTTAGATTTTAAAAACAAAAAACTTAAAGGACCAACAGAAGTAACAAGTGTAGACGTTGTATTACAATATCCAATTAATGAAAGATTATTAGAAGTTTGGGTAGCAGTAAATATGCAAATGATGTCAGAGCATGTTGTTATTCAACCAGTAGAAAGTCCAAGAACATTAGAAGATGAAGTTACTAAAAACAGAATCGAAAATGACAAGGATAGATATGCAGACATGGAAAATGCCGAATTAACTAATGAAGAACAAGCACATTACGAAATTGAAAACAAAGATTTAGATTTTGCAGAATTAGGCATGTACGGCGAAGAGTTCAATTCTAAGTTTTTAGATGAATTACAAAAAGTTAAAAACGAAAAAGGTGCAGACTATTTCCGTAACTATCCAAGCAAAAGCATGATGATGGGAGACGACCTAAAACCTTTAGCAGACGCAGTAGGTTTAGCACACGATCCAAGTGTACAAGGTAACGAATATCACATTAATCAAGGACCAGTGGTACAATAATGTCAGAAGAAATTAGAAAATATATGTCACTGATGGAGTCATTTTATACTTCATCACCTTATGGAATGCAAGGTGCAGACGACCAAGATGACAAAGAAACAGTAACTTATAGCAAGACTAAGAAGCAAGGCGATAATACTGTTACTGTTAGTGCTAATGCTGACAGCATGGACGAACTACACGACATTTTAAAACTTGCAGGTATCACATTACCTAAAGGCAAAGATTCAGAAGAAGAACATGATCACGATGAAGAACCAAAACAAGGCGAGTACGCAGATGTTTGTGATGGTTGTGGAAAGCCTGGTGATGAGTGCGAATGTTCAGACTGCGATCAACACGGCGATGACGAAGAATCAAAAATGAAAATGAAAGTTATAAGTCTCAAACCAAAAGCAACAGGTTACGACCCAGTTGCTGGTGATAAAAAAGAGATTCTTAACGCATTAATGAATCGTTACAAAAGCCTGTAAACACTTTTCTTAACCAAAAACCCACATAAATAACTGTATGCCTAAAGGAACGCAGGATTATAGTTTAACCAAACGAGCATTTGCAAAGCAAAACTTCACTGAAGATCAAATCGTGGAATTACAAAATTGCATGGATCCAATAAGTGGACCAGCATTCTTTATGGGAAAATTTGTAAAAATACAACATCCTACAAAAGGTGGTATAGATTTTCAACCTTTTGAATTCCAAGAAAGGTTAATACACACTTACTCGCAATATCGATATAGTATAAACATGTTACCTAGACAGACAGGTAAAACAACGTGTGCGGCCGCATACTTACTTTGGTATGCTATGTTTGTCGCTGACAGCACAATACTTGTAGCGGCACATAAGCACACAGGCGCACAGGAAATTATGCAACGTATACGTTATGCGTATGAAAGTGTTCCAGATCATATTAGAGCAGGTGTAACAGAATATAATAAAGGTAGTTTGAGTTTTGATAACGGTAGCAGAATAGTAAGTGCTACAACAACTGAAAATACTGGTAGGGGTATGTCACTTTCGTTAGTCTACTTAGACGAGTTTGCGTTTGTGCCACCAAGGATAGCGGCTGAATTTTGGACATCATTATCACCAACATTAAGTACAGGTGGTAAATGTATAGTAACATCTACACCTAACAGTGACGATGATACATTTGCTAATATCTGGCATCAAGCAATCAGAGAAGTAGATGATCACGGTAATGAAAGCGATGTAGGCACAAATGGATTCAAAGCATTCCGGGTAAATTGGCAAGAGCACCCGGACAGAGACGAACTGTGGGCAAAAGCAGAACGTAGTAGGATTGGCGAAGAAAGATTTAGACGCGAACACGAATGCGAATTTATCATATACGATGAAACACTTATTGATTCACTTAAACTAGTTGATATGAAAGGAGTTGACCCAATTAGACGTAGCGGTCAAATACGTTGGTATGAAAACATTAACCCAAACAAAATATATACAATTACATTAGATCCTAGCACAGGAACAGGGGGAGACAATGCCGCCATAGTGTGTTACGACTTACCTAGTATGAATCAAGTATGTGAATGGCAACACAACAAAACACCAATTGAAGGGCAAGTAAAACTACTGCGAGACATAGCATTAGAAATACAGAGTTACGGTGCTAATGAAATATACTGGACAGTAGAAAACAATGCTATCGGTGAAGCGGCACTTGTGGTTATTAGAGACACTGGTGAAGAAAGTTTCCCTGGAACATTCCTGCATGAACCTAACAAAGTACAGGGCAAGAAAGGTCGCAAAGGATATCACACCCATCATAAAAATAAAATGGAAGGTGCGTTGGCAATGAAACGTTTAATTGAAAACGGTAAATTATCATTACGCAGTAAAAATATAATTAGAGAATTAAAAGAATTTGTAGCACGTGGTACAACATTTGCCGCAAAACCAGGAGGTAGTGATGACTTAGTTATGGCTACTTTAGTTACAGTAAGAATGATCACATACATAGCACAATACGAAGATGCTATATACGACGAAATAGAAACCAGTGTCGGCGGGGACGACGACGATTATAGCGGTCCTATGCCAATAGGTGTTTTATAATTAGTTTTTTTGATAAATATAAGTATGAATAATAAAGCAGAAATTAATACCAAAATCTTTGATTTCCTAAAAGGTAATGGATTAAAACTGACTTTAAAAGACGATCAAGGCAACGATACATTAGATGTTGATATTGCTGAAAGATTTTTTAGCAGTGATCCAAATGTAATGGTCACTGTAGATTCAGCAGAAAAAGAAGTTAAGTTAAGCAGATCGAAGGTTGTCGATGAAGACATCATAAATAAAATACATAAAGGTATAAAAGAAATTGCACATAATGGTTTATACAGTTTTAAGTATAAAATCTATGGCAAGAACATTACGCCAAAACACGATGAGTATAAAGTGAAAGCAGAAGTAACAGAAGCAAGTCTAGGAAAAATGTATGGTAGCACCAAAACAAGTTACCAACCTCTAGACGCAGTAAAAATAGTTGTAAGACACAACAAACCAGTTAACGAAGAAGTCAGAGGATCAAGAAGTAGACAAATATCAAAGATCTTTATACAACGTGCAGATGAAAGATTTGCATTACCTCATAAAAGTTTAGCAGGTGCCAGAGCAATGGCACGCCACGTACATAATGGTGGCAATCCTTTTGATCAAGTAGGCAATTCAATTAATGAAATGGTACAAAACATTTCCGAATTGTCACAATTTGTTAGATATGTAGACAAAAAAGGATTAGTGAATGAACAAAATAACGAGTATGTACAAATAGCAAAAGAATCTATATCTACAATGAGGCAAAACTTAAAACAATTAAGTGGAGCAAAGTCTTATGCTAAAGCAGTAGATACAATTGACGCAATGAATACATTGACATTAAGTGAAGACGAACACGATTTATCAGGTTTATTCACAGAAAAGCATGTTGACAATACTGTACAATCTGCATTTCCTAGCATTAATAGATTAGTTAATATTCAACGTTCAGTTGCAGAGTATATTGAGCATTCTATTGAAAATAATAGATTTAGTGTACCAGCAATTAACGAAGATGCTGTTGAATTTCCTAATAAAAAATCAGAAATTGCATACAAATTAAATACAATTAGTGAAAGCATTGATGACAAAATTTTAAAAGAATTTATCAACAACACAACAGTTAAGATTCTGAAAGATCAGAAACTTGACGAATTTACTGTAAACATGGTTAAGAAATTAATCAGTAAAGTAAATGAAAGAGTAGAAAGTAATATAGACCAAGATTTAGTAGAATTTGTTGATTTTACCGAAAAATTAAACAAAATCTGCTAATTTTGATATATAATATAGTAAAGTTAGTTTAAAAGAAATTTTAAATTAGATTACATAACATGGCAAAAAGAGGTTGACTTCAACTTCAAAAGGCATTATAATAGGCAAACAAGTGTAAGAATTAATATTACACAACATGGCAAACAAGGAGAAAAAACATGGCAACATTGGCTGAAATACGAGCAAAACTAGCCGCAATGGATACTAAACCAGGCGGTTCACAAACAGGTGGCGATAATGCTATCTTCCCATTTTGGAACATCTCAGAGGGCACTAGTGCTACAATGAGATTCTTACCAGACGGAGACCCCAACAACACATTCTTTTGGACTGAACGACAAATGATTCGTTTACAGTTCCCTGGCATAAAGGGTGGTGACATGAAACCTACAACTGTACAAGTACCTTGTATGGAAATGTGGGGAGAACAATGTCCGGTTCATAATGAAATCAGACCTTGGTTCAAAGATCCTTCATTAGAAGATATGGGTCGCAAGTACTGGAAAAAAAGAAGTTATATATTCCAAGGATTTGTGGTAGATAGTCCACTTCAAGAGGATACAACTCCAGAGAATCCAATTAGACGATTCATTATTGGACCTCAAATCTTTAATATAATCAAGGGTGCATTAATGGACCCAGACATGGAAAACATTCCAACAGATTATGTAAATGGCACAGACTTTAGATTAACAAAAACCACAAAAGGTCAGTATGCTGACTATTCAACAAGTAAGTGGGCAAGGAAAGAAAGATCATTAGATGAAAATGAACTTGCCAGTGTTGATACACATGGTTTATTTGATCTTAAAGATTTCTTACCTAAGAAGCCAACAGCAGAGGAAGTAGATGTTATTTACAACATGTTCCAAGATTCTGTAAATGGCGAACTTTATGACAGCGATAAGTACGGTAACTTTTTTAGACCTATTGGCCAGGCCGCACCTGCTAAGGTACAAACACCTTCAGCACCGGCTCAGGCTCCAGTGACTCCAGTAGCAGAAACTACTCCGGCACCAGCACCAGCGGCTGAGCCTGTAGCACCTGCACCGGTAGTTGAACCAGTAACAGAAACAGTAAGTGCTTCTGCCGAAAACACTTCTAATGAAACTGGTAAAGCATCTGCAGATGACATCCTGCAGATGATTAGGAATCGTCAGCAGTAGTTGACGACTAGTAGCCATACTTAGGGATTTGAATACTTGGTCCTGTTTACTTCAGAGAACTAGTATGGCTACATTTTTAAGGAATAAAAATGAGTACATTATTAGCAATAGGTGATAGCCACACATTTGGTGCAGAAATATACGGCGAAGGTGACAATCGTCCTGAATCAATATACAAGGCTTACCCAGAAAAATTAAGACAACTTTTAGAAATAGATGAATGTATTAATCTAGGGCAACCTGGTGCTAGTATTATGCGAACTGAAAGATTGTTAGTTGAATACATTGCAGGTAACCCTAAACCAGACTTAGTTATACTAGGTTGGACTTGTTTAGGCAGATTTGAATATGCAGACGGATTTGACGAAGATGGTTCGTATCATTACAATTTAGTGAACAGTTGGAGAGCACCAGAAATGACAGAAGGCTCAGAAAGATATGAAACGTACAAACAGTTTTTGCCTATCTGTTTAGCAGATGACTTATTAGCACAAAAATATAGGACAATGTATATATGTGAAAATATATGCAAAAACAATAACATTCCATATCTAATGTTTGATGTAATGACAAACACAAAGGATCAAGCACCACTAGAAGACGAAGACGTAAAATTTTGGTCTGGTGATCACCCAGTAGATAAATCATTACATAATGCAATAGATAAAATCCATTACATGGAAACAAGTTATTGGGACTGGATAATGAGTGGACAATTTCCAGAAGTTAGAATTAACGGAGGCCATGCCAATGAGGCAGGACACGAAAGATGGGCACAGAAACTAGTCGAAGAATTAAAAGAAAGAAATATATACGGAGTATAAAATGCAAAAACCATTTGATTTAAGTAAATTTAGAACCGGCATCACTAAAAGTATTAGTGGTATTAGTGCCGGCTTCCATGATCCAGTAGATTGGATCAGCACAGGTAACCACACACTCAACTATTTGATCAGTGGTGACTTTAACAGAGGCGTACCACTAGGAAAAGTTAGTGTGTTCGCCGGCGAGTCCGGATCGGGTAAAAGTTTTATCTGTTCGGGTAATTTAGTAAGAAACGCACAGGAACAAGGATGTCAGGTAGTGTTATTTGACTCAGAGAATGCGTTAGACGAAGATTGGCTAAAAGCACTAAACGTTGACACAGATCCATCTAAACTATTAAAAATTAGTGTATCAATGATTGACGATGTAGCAAAGGCTATTTCAGAGTTTATGAAAGACTATAAAAGTAACTACGGTGATTTAGAGTATGAAGAAATGCCTAAGTTGTTATTTGTTGTTGATAGTTTAGGTATGCTACTTACACCAACCGATGTTGCTCAATTTGAAAAAGGTGACATGAAAGGTGACATGGGTAGAAAACCAAAGGCATTAACAGCCTTAGTTAGGAATACAGTTAACCAACTAGCACCTTATCCAATTGGATTAGTTTGTACTAACCACACATACGCATCACAAGATATGTTTGACCCAGATGATAAAATCAGTGGCGGACAAGGCTTTGTGTACGCAAGTAGCATAGTGGTTGCTATCAAGAAACTAAAACTAAAAGAAGATGCAGACGGAAACAAAGTGTCTACTGTGCAAGGTATTAGAGCGGCATGTAAAGTAATGAAGTCAAGATACAGCAAACCTTTTGAAGGTGTACAAATTAAGATTCCTTATGAGACCGGCATGGACCCATACAGTGGTATGTTAGAAATGTTAGAAGCAAAAGGTATTGTAGATAAAGTTGGTAACAAACTCTCTTATGTTTCACCAGTAACAGGTGAAGAGATTAAAGAGTTCAGAAAAGGCTGGACAGGAGATAAACTTCAGGTAATTATTGATGAATGGGGTCAAAATCCTAAAGTAATTGCAGAAGTAGTAGAAGATGACTTTGATGAAAATGAAATTGACGACCCTTCAGTATACGAGGAGAATGTTGAATGATAGATTTAACTTTAATAATAGAATCTTGGGAATGTGTTAAACCTTCGGTAAACGTTAAAGAACGTGACGAAGTTTGTGCTAACTTGGTTAGAGTATTTGATGATCAAGGAATGGTAGACTATGACAAAGTAAGTATCAATGACTGTGATAAACATTTACGTCAAGCAATTGAAGAATACTTTGAAGTAGAAGATCATGAAGAAGACGAAGAGGACTGGGATTAGTAATGGCAGGATGGTATAACAAAGTATCTGGTAATTTAAGTAACATTGTAGATGCAATAGATTATTTTGAAGAAGAATTACTAGAGGCAAAAAAAGAATGTTATATCAAGGGCAATGTGGAACGTAATAGTGCCTCATTGCCTGGCATTACAGAACACAGGTTCAATCAATTACAAGAAATAGAAGCAATTCTAGAACACATAAACATTCAATTGCGTAAAACACGCAGTAAAGTATTTAGAAACTTTTTAGAAAGTTATAACAGACAGTTAACCTCAAGAGATGCTGACAAATATGTAGATGGCGATGACGAAGTAGTAACACTAACATCATTGACAAATCAGTTTGGCTTATTAAGAAACAAGTATCTCGGTATAATGAAAGGATTAGACACCAAACAATGGCAGATAGGACACATAGTGAAATTGAGGACAGCAGGTATGGAAGATATATCAATTTAGATATATTAGATGAACTGCTTGAATCAATACACGAAATTAAAGAAGAAGAAAAATTCGTACTATCGTTAGACGAATCTGTCGAGTCAACATTAGAAGATGTATTAAAATCTTATCTCAAATGGCACCAAGTAAAAGTAATACCTAATGCAAAAGGTAAAAATGTCTTTGCTACATTACATCAATCACCTAGTAGACTAATACTAGAATCAGACGAAAAGAAATCTTTTTCATATTTTTACGACAACTTAGAAAAAGATATCGACGTGTCTAATGTTAAAAAAAGTATATTATCATTAACAGGTTTTTTTGATATAACGTTCCAATCAACTAATAACGGCAATGATATTTTTACATCAATTATGACCGCGAGAGAGTATTTTAGACACAACATGTTAGCACATAAGGATTGTGTTATAACAGTTAATAATGCTGACATGCACACAATAAATGCATTATCAAACTCTAACTCCACAGGACTTGCTGTAGGATATACAGATAATAAAATTGATATTGACACATTAAAATCTCATTGCAAAGAATCAGCAGAATTTATATCTTGTATTATATTACCAGATGAAGTTGAGAACATAAAAGATATATGTGACGTTGTAAAAGATTACAATATATTTGTAATTAAAATTGCATCATACGAAGATTTTTTACGTGGTAAAGAACTGTATAACAATGGCGTCGATATAATTGCATTTGGACCTGTTGCAACTATAGAAAAGTTGCATTACTACTTGCCATATCATAAGCAAGACAATACCGGTTTTTCTTTGGGGTTTGGTACTGTATCGCAATCAGGATACAACAGAAGAAGTATTGAAATCTGTAAAAGTATCATATGAATAAGATTGACATCACACACATTTAATGTATAATAAACTTTATGGCTAGACAAACAAGATTAGAAATAAGAGACGAAGTAAACATTAAGTTTCACGACTTAGATGTAGCCACACGCAGAAAACTTTCTGATACTTGCAAATACTTTTTACCATATGCATATCATATGCCGGCTTACAAGTTAGGTCGTTGGGACGGCTTTATGAGATTTTGTGATGTCGGTGGTAGGAGTTATTTGAATTTATTAGACCAACTTATTCCAGTAGTAACTAGTTTGGGTTACGAAGTAGTGTTAGATGACAAAAGAGAAAAATGGGATTTTGAGTTTGAGGAAGTAAAACAAGACACATATGAAGAGTTTAGTTGGCCTAAGAAACATCCTGCAGAAGGTTTGCCTATTATACTTAGAGATTATCAAGTAGAAATAATTAACAAGTTTTTAGCAAACCCACAATGCATACAAGAGATTGCCACAGGTGCTGGTAAAACTCTAGTAACGGCCGCACTTAGTCACCAATGTGAGAAGTACGGTAGAACAATAGTGATAGTGCCTAATAAGGACCTTGTAACGCAAACAGAAGCGGACTACAAGCATTTAGGACTTGATGTTGGTGTTTTCTACGGGGACAGAAAAGAATACAATAAAACGCACACAATTTGCACTTGGCAAAGTTTAGAAATACTACACAAAAAATCTAAAGCCAAGGAAGCAGTAGACTTTGATATCAGTGAATTTATTGATGGTGTAGTGTGCATAATGATTGACGAAGTACACAAAGCAAAAGCAGATATTTTAAAACAATTATTAAGTAGTGTATTTTCTAATGTTCCTATTCGCTGGGGACTAACAGGTACAATACCAAAAGACCAACACGAAGCAGTTGCAATGACTAGCACTATAGGACCTGTAATAGGACAATTAAGTGCAAAAGAATTACAAGACAAAGGCGTACTATCTAACTTAGAAGTAAATGTATTACAGTTAGTAGACACTCATGTAGGATTTAGTAACTATGCACAAGAACTAAAATGGATAACAACTAATCCTGAAAGAATAAAATTCATAAGTCAACTTATCAATGGCATGACTGATAACGGTAATACGTTAATACTAGTAGACCGAATAAAAACAGGCGAATTACTTATAGAACAAAACCCAGACTGGGTATTTGTAAGTGGTGGAATGAAAGCATCAGAAAGAAAAGAAAACTATGACGAAATTAGTGAAGCAGAAGGCAAAGTAATTGTTGCTACTTATGGAGTGGCATCAGTTGGTATTAACATACCAAGGATATTTAATTTGGTATTAATCGAACCTGGCAAAAGTTTTGTTAGGGTAATACAAAGTATTGGCAGGGGTATAAGGAAAGCCAAAGACAAAGACTTTGTAAATGTGTTCGATATTACTAGCACACTAAAATACAGTAAAAAGCATTTAACAGAAAGAAAGAAATTTTACAGAGAAGCAGAGTATCCGTTTAAGGTTACAAAAATAGAATATATTTAAATATAGATTGACTTTTAAAATAAAGGTGCTATAATTATGTTTACGGAGAAGATATGAATATTTTAACAATTGAAAACAACGTTTATGATTTAGATAGTGTACCAGATCAAATTAATGACTTACGGTATTGCGTCTTAGATGTTAGCGACCCAGAATTCTATGATTATTATTGGTTAGAACTGATCTTCCTAGAAAGTTTTTATTCACCAGCAGTTGTACTAAACATTGGCGGGCACGAAGTAAAGATGCCAATGGATTGGAGTATAGCAATTTGCGATGACGAATATCACACAGAAATAGAAATAGTGCCACTTACAAGTTTAAATAATAGAGGTTTTAAAACACCAGTGTTTAATCCTATGAATAACAAGATTCCAGAGATAGAAGAAGTGTTTATCACTAATTATTATCAGGATATTAAATGGTTTTTTCCAAAGTTAAAACCAGGGCATTTACTAGTAACCCCAATAGAGCAAAAATCTGTTCCTAAAAGTGTGTTATTTGTAAAAGAGGCAAACAAAATACCAGAGGTGGTAAATTTAAGCGACGTAATGTAAGGAGAAAAATATGGCAAAAAGAAGATTTAGAATCGATAGCGGTTATTATGGCGGCGAATTAGTTATTGGAGAAGTAGCAAATGAGTTCGTTGCAAAAACTATAGGCATGGACGAAGGTGAGTTAGTAGACACAGTTTTATCATTTGATGACTGGGGTGGCAACGACGATCTTGACGAAAATGCGGAACACGATGATCCTGAACAAATTCCTGCACCAAGAGAAGATTACTATATGTGGGAATGTGATGATATCGAACATATCAATAGTGCATACGGTGATTCAGAACTAACAGTTTTCGAAGTTCCATCAGATGGCGAAAATGATTATGATTATGAGAATGAAGTTGGAAGTTTTAGTGCTATTCACATGTATGGAAGAGAAGGCGGTTACTTTAGTAATGAAGAACCTAATGTTGTAAACGAAGACGACGACGAAGGTAATCATTATGTACCAGTGTTAGCATTTCATAGTTGTGAGAAAGGTACGTTTGCCAGTTACTTTGTAGAAACAGATGGTGAAGACTTTGATCAATACAAATTAGGCATGGGCATTGTAGAAACTAATTTAGGTGAATTCATTGATAGAGTGTATTACAACAAGGTTGAATTAGACGCAGAATACGAGCAAAATGACAGCACCGGTAAAAGTTATCATGCAGAAGTTGGCTGGTTAAATAAAAAGTGGCACGACTCAGATGACAAGTATAATGAACTTGATGAAGTTTATTTACAAGACTTCGACGATAACGCAGAATGGGAACGTGAACAAAACGGAGAATAAATGAGAGTATTAATATTTGGATTACCAGGAAGTGGTAAGACATATTTAGCAGAACGACTAGTTGAATACTTAGGCGATAAAGTAGCCTGGTTCAACGCAGATAAAGTCAGAGAAGAAGCAGACGACTGGGACTTTTCTGAAGAAGGTAGATTAAGACAAAATCAACGAATGATTGATTTATGTGTAAATGCTGAATTAGAAGGCAAGATTGCCATAGCAGACTTTGTAGCACCTTTTGAAAATGCTAGGAATAAATTCTTTGCTGACTATGAAATTTTTGTAGACACAATAGAAGAAGGCAGATTTGAAGATACTAACAAAGTATTTCAAAGACCAGTAGCAACAGATTACAACGTACTAGAACAACGTGGTGATGTAGATGCTAAAATAATTGCTTATGAAATTGGTCAAAAATTTATTTGGGATAACCAGGCACCCACAACACAAATGCTTGGTAGATTTCAGCCTTGGCATCCTGGGCACCAAGCATTGTTCGATAGAGCATTGGCTAAACACAATCAAGTGTTTTTAATGGTTAGAGATATGCCAACAGATGACAAGAATCCTTTTCCAGCATATGAAGTTGTAGAAAACTTACAACAAAGTTTATACAAATTTGCTGGTAAAGTAAAAATACAAGTTGTACCAAACTTGTTAAACATAACGTATGGTAGAGATGTTGGGTATAAGATTGAGCAAGAAGTTTTTGACGATGCTACACACGATATCAGTGCTACTAAAATACGTGAACAAATGAGAGAAGAAGGCAAACTATAATGGACGAATTAGTCAAAAAAGTTGAACAATGGCATTACGATAGAAACCTTATCGACGGAGCCACTGACAAAGATCAAGTTCTTAAATTATTACAAGAACTCGGAGAACTCAGTGATAATGTGTGTAAGGGCAATGACATAAGGGACGACATCGGTGATATATTAGTTGTAATGATTAACATACTTGCCAGAAACAAATTAACATTAGAAGAATGTTTAGAAGTAGCATACGAAGATATCAAAGACCGTAAAGGAAAAATGGTTGATGGTATCTTTATAAAAGAGGAGCAATAATGACTTATGAATTTACAAGCGAAAGTGTTAGCATAGGACATCCAGATAAAATCGCAGATTTGATTTCGGATGCAGTAGCAACATATTTAATAGACGGCAAAGAAAATCACAGAGCGGCTGTAGAAACATTGGTAACTACTAACATGGTTACACTTGCAGGTGAATACAAAAGTGACAAGTTTGACAAGGATGTCATTGAGGACATTGTTAGAGCAGTTGTACAAGATATTGGTTATGAACAAGATGGCTTCCATTGGGAAAAATTAAAAGTATATAACGAACTACATGGTCAATCACCTGACATTGCATTAGGCACAGATGACTTTGGTGCTGGTGACCAAGGACTTATGTTTGGGTACGCCTGCAATGAAACTCCTAATTATATGCCAAGTGCTATTTACTACAGTCATAAAATTTTAAAAAGACTACAAGCAGAAAGAGAAGGCAATGAAACTTGGTTAGGTCCTGATAGTAAAAGTCAGGTAACTATGACGTATGACAATGTAAACAAACCAACTGGTATTACTAAAATTGTATGTAGTACGCAACACAGCGATGATGTAAGTATTCAAATGGTACGTGATAGAATTGAGCAAATTATTAGAGATGAAATAACAGATTGGGATTTAAGTGAAACTGAATTTTTAATAAATCCAACAGGCAGATTTGTAATTGGTGGACCAGATGGAGACACAGGATTAACAGGCAGAAAAATTATTGTTGATACATACGGTGGTTATGCACCACACGGTGGCGGAGCATTTAGTGGTAAAGACTGTACCAAAGTTGATAGAAGTGCGGCATACATGGCACGTTACTTAGCAAAGAATATTGTTGCATTTGGTAAAGCAGATAACTGTACAGTACAACTAAGTTATGCAATCGGTGTAGTAGAGCCTACTAGTGTTTATGTATATGCAGACGGCAAAGTTAGACCAGACTTAGTAGAATGGATTAGCAAAAATGTTGACTTAACACCAAAAGGCATTATTGACAAATTTGACTTATTTAAGTTAGACTTAACCACTACAACATTATATGGGCATTTTGGTAAAGATGAACTTCCATGGGAACACATTGATTTATTTTAATGAAAGAATTTTATCAAGACCTAAAAAATGCCATAAGAACTGTACCTGACTTTCCAATACCAGGAATACAATTTAGAGATATAACCAGCCTAATAGAAAATCCATTAGCATTTAATAAAGCACTTGTAGACTTAACCAGTCTTTCATTTAAGGCAACTAAGATTGTGGGTGTTGAAAGCAGAGGTTTTGTGTTTGGAGCACCAATTGCCAGAGACCTAGACTTACCTTTTATAATGGCAAGAAAGCCTGGTAAACTACCTAACGAAACACACAAGAGAGATTTTGATTTAGAATATGGTAGCACTAGTTTAGAAATACAAAAAAATACACATATAGTTCCAGAAGATAAAGTTGTAATCATAGACGACTTAATCGCAACAGGCGGTACAGCAATTGCCTGTGCAGATTTAATACATGAAAATTTCAATGTACCAAAAAATCAAATAACAGTATTGGCAGTAATTGACTTGACAGACTTAGGTGGATTTGCTAAAATAACTGAGAAAGGATATAATGCCGGGGCACTTATAGAATATGAAGGTGAATGATGGCAAAGAAACCATTACTGCAAATTAAAGATATCATGGCGGCTGTAGACCGTAAGGACTACAACTATTATATTAATCTTACAGACGAGCAACGCAAGAGTATGAATTTGTGGATGACTCAGCGATATGCAAGTAGTGTACAAGGCAAATTTGCTGGACATTATCTAGTAATGATTAATGAGTTTATGAATACAAACTGGAGTGACGTAAGTAAACACCCAGAATTGCAATGGAAACTAATGTGTCTAGCAGGTGTAGGCAAAAGTCAATTTCATCCATTTGTTAAGGTACCCAAAGCAAAACGTAAAAAAGATAAAGTCGAAGAATTAATTAGACAAATATTTCCGTTAGCAAAAAACGATGAAGTAGAATTGTTGCTAAGTATTAACACCAAAGAAGAGTTAAAAGACTTAGCAGAAACAAGTGGTGTTGATGAAAAAGAAATAAAGGAAATATTTAAGTGAGTTTAACATGCACATATTGTAAAAAGACATTTATGAGTGAAAGAACTCTAAGTGCTCATATGTGCGTGAATAAAAGAAGACACACTGATAAAGATCTTACACATGTACGATTAGCATTTAGAACTTATCAAAAGTTTTATGAAATAAACATGCATAATTCAAAGACAAAATCATATGAAGAATTTGCAGACAGTAAATATTATCAAGGATTTGTTAAGTTTGGTAGAAAGATGGTTAAAGAAGATTTATTAGAACCTAACAATTATGCAGAATGGCTAATTAGAGAAAGTGTAAAATTAGCAGACTGGACAAAAGATTCAACATATGATATCTATTTGAAAGAATTAATTAAAAAGGAACCGGCTCAAAGAGGCATTGAAAGAAGTGTAAAATGTATGCAGGCATGGGGCGTAGAGAAAGGCGAAGACTGGTCGGATTACTTTAGAAAAGTATCTCCGCAACTTGCAGTCTATCACATAAGAGGTGGTAAAATTTCTCCATGGTTTTTGTTCTTAAGTGAAAGCGGACAAGATTTATGGGGAAAGTTTAACAGCGAACATGTTGAACTAATTAAGGATATTGCAGATCCAGGCTTTTGGAAAAGAATATTTTTAAAAAACACAGAAGAAGTTAATCTAGTACAAGACATAGCGGAGGCGTCAGGATTATGAACGTAAAAATAGTAAGTCACAGCCAAGCACCATATAATGATGCTTTGCACAAACATTCAGCATTAGACTTAATAGCCTATTGCGCCAGGGTAAGTAACCCAAACAATCAAAATAATATAGAAACAAATGAAAAACTTGTGAAGTATTTGATGAAACACAAACATTGGTCACCACTTGAAATGGTATCAGCATGTTTGGAAATAGAAACAACCAGAGACATTGCACGTCAAATACTAAGGCATAGAAGTTTTAGTTTCCAAGAGTTCAGTCAACGTTATGCTGACCCTACACAGGATTTAAGTTTTGAAACTAGACAAGCAAGACTGCAAGATCCTAAGAACAGGCAGAACAGCATAGAAGCAGACAATGATGGTTTAGAAATAGAGTGGCATAAACGCCAAAGAGAGGTAATTAAAGCCGCCACAGACGCATACACGTGGGCTATAAGCAACGGTATTGCCAAAGAGCAGGCCAGAGCAGTACTGCCTGAAGGAAACACGTTAAGCAGGTTGTATGTAAATGGTACGTTGCGTAGTTGGATTCATTACATTGAATTACGTGGTGCTAATGGTACACAAAAAGAACATATTGATATTGCTCATGCAGTAGCAGATGTTATAGCAAACATATTTCCACTTGCAGAAGAATTTAAGGATAAAGAAATATGAAAAAGAAAGAAGAAATGTTAGTAATCACAATGGAAGAATGTGGAGAACTTATTCAGGCATGTAGCAAAATGATAAGGTTCGATGAACCATGTGATACAACACAGTTACAAGATGAAATTGGCGATGTTATGTGTATGATAGAAATACTTAAAGATGGCGGTCTTGTTACAGATGAACAAATACAAAAACGTATGGCAGTTAAAAAAGAAAAACTAATGAAGTGGAGTTTATTGTTTAGTGAAGATTGATTTTGATGTAGATATTGATATGGCTAACCGCGATAAACTGCTTTGTGTGTTAGATAATATCACGGGCAGTATCAAACGTCCTGGTGGCATGGAAAAACACAACACAGGCGTTTATATACAGCCTATACCCCATGATCCAGTGACTGGGTTAAGTAATATTGATCATAAGGAAGCAGACGATTTAGGATATTTCAAACTAGATATACTTAACAATAGTGTTTACAACAATATAGAGTCAGAACAAGAGTTAGATAGGTTGTGTAATCAAGAACCTGTTTGGGAATTATTTGGCGCCAAGGAGATAGTAGAACAATTATTCCACATAAGCAATCATTATGACATTGTTAGTCAACACAGACCCACAAACATAGATCAACTAGCAATGATACTTGCAATGATAAGACCCGGTAAGAGATACTTAGTAGGTAAAAGTTGGAGTGACATTGAGAAGGAAGTGTGGATTAAAAGTGACAATGAAACGTACTCCTTTAAGAAGTCTCACGCATATAGTTACGCAATGGCTATAATTGTTCAATTAAATAAATTAGTCAGTCTTCTTGACTAATTGAATTGTTCTTCTTTTAATTCGTTTCTTAACTAGATTATGTGTACTGGTCACTGGACCAAATATAACATCTATATCTTTGTTATTGAATGTTTTTAAACAATTCCTAAATTCTCTCATTTCATTAAATAAAAACACGTCAATTGGAATTTGTCGATTACTTTCCCACCACCATATTTCGGCAAGTTCTACAAATTGTTTTTTATCTTCAGGTGCTACTAGCACATTATAATCATAAAATGATGTAACTGCATTATCTTGGTTTTGAATTATACCAAAGTATTCTTTCTCACCATAAGTAAGCATAGTAAAGAAAGGAAACTTTTCTTGTATTTCCTGTTGGTCCTGCATATTTTTATTTATACCTTTGTAGATAAATACATTATAAGGAATGAACATGTATGAGCAATTTAACACTATTAATGTATCAATCAAATACAATAAATCTTGTAAGAAAACAGGAGAATTATTATGTGGATAACAGAAGTATGAACAGAAAAGAATTTATAGTACACAAAGGCATGGACAATATTGTGTACATCAATATCACAAATCAAGATAGAAAAAAACAAAATGTGTACAATAATGATATACAAGCAGATATTATTAAGTACTCAACTAATGAAAAAGTTTTAACACGTTATGCAGTACCTGGACTTAATAAAGGCACAGCAGAACTTAAACTATCTGAAGAAGATATGAATTCTTTGGTGGAAGGCCAATACAAAGTTTCATTCAAGAATGTAGCCGAAGACGGAACCAAAACACCTATTTATTCTGATTACAACAACGGAATACTTTGTACATTAATAGTTAAAAACGATGCAAATCCTTCGCCAGTTGCAACACAGATTGCAAACGTCTGGAATCAAACAAAAAATACTCACAACGGTGATCCTGCAAACGTATTTACAAGTGGTTCCTTTACTGGTAATCAGCATAAAAACTTTAGAGATGCTACTCACACAATAGGATTATACTCAACAACATTTACAGGTAACGTTTATGTTGAAGCCAGTTTAGGTCTACAAGCACCTTCAAGCGATGATTCAAATTGGGCAAGTGTACCTGTAGTAAACAATTTAGAAAGAATACCAATGGCAAATGTGTCTGGTGTAACTTATTACAGTTTCACAGGCAACTTCAATTACTTAAGATTTAAATATTCTCCTGGTCCATCTAATTCAGGATCATTCGATAAAATTCTTTTAAGAAATTAAATAATAATATGCACAAATTAAACAACGGCATTCACGCCTGTGTGTTTCCTACCCGATGCGGAACTAGGTGGATAGCACAGAAATTTTTTCAAAATGACTTATTAGATTATATTGCACCAAATCATTTTTTTGATGATTCACAATACGATAAAAATTTACAAAATATCATGTTTGTCAGAAATCCGTTTATTAGAGAAAGAAGCATATTTCGTTGGAAAAAAATAATTGAAAAAGATTTATACGAAAAGATAGATTTTGATGAGTATGTACACAGTGATCTGTTTTATCATGAACCTTCTTTTGTAGGCACTTATCAAGAAAAAATTAAATTAATAGACAAATTTATACATCTCGAAGATATAAACATTTTTTTAAAAAAGGTATTTGATATTGATGCTAATTACATATTAGATTATCATGTACCAGCAGATGATCTAGACGATATAAATGCATATACAAATAAATCAAAAGATCGTGTATTAGAAAAATATGATGAAGACATAAAACTGATAAATTTTGACTTGACTTCATATATATAATCCAGTATAATAACAGCAATGGAGCACTCTGACGCAATACAACAGGTACACGAGTTACTAACATCTCACTTGCCTCACAAACACAAAAAGACACCAGCCGGCTGGGTAACTTTTAGTTGTCCTATGTGCAATGATAAAAGAGGCAGAGCAGGTATTATTGCTACAGGTCCTAAAATTGCATACAACTGTTTTAATTGTGGCTTTTCAACTGGATGGTCGCCAAGTAAAAAAATTGGTAAAAAATACAAAGACCTTGCAGTAAAGTTAGGCGCAACTAACGAAAGTGTCAAGAAACTTGTTCTAGAACTAATGAAGATAGAAGAGTTTGATAACGAAGTTGACGATATTGTAATAAATTATGAAAAATTTAAACCTGTAGAATTGCCAAGTGTTATAAATGTTAGAGATATTCCTAAACTTCCATATAACGAAGCACATGAAAAAATAATGTTGTATGCAGAAGAAAGAAAACTGTTAGAAACAGATTATGATTTGTTTATTTGTGACGACTTTATGTTAAAGAATAGACTGATAATACCGTTTTACTATAACCAAGAAATAGTAGGCTATGTAGGAAGGCACATAAATCCACCTACAAAGGAAACGCCTAAGTATATCAACAACAGTCAAGCAGGGTATGTGTTTAACATAGACAAGTACATATACTCAGATAGAGATATAGTGGTAGTAACAGAAGGTGTAATTGATGCTATTCTAATAGATGGCGTTAGTGTGTTGGGTAATACCATAAACGAAAGACAGATACAGCAGATAAATTCATTAAATAAAAGAGTAATCCTTTGCCCTGACAGAGATGCACCAGGCAAGGACTTGATAAGGCAGGCCGCTGAACTAGGGTGGGAAGTAAGTTTCCCACCTTGGCACACAGATATAAAAGATGTAGGTGATGCGGTGCTCAAATATGGCAGACTATTAACATTATCTAGTATAATTAAGTATGCTGTAGCAAATAAAATTAAAATTGAAGTACAGAGCAAAATGTTATGAGTGATATAAAAGAATACGGTGAAGATATACAAGAATTGTTTCTAAGATTTTTAGTTACAGATCCTGATGTATTTGTAAGGGTAAACAATATTGTTCAACCTTATATGTTTAATAGAAAATATAGAGAAGCAGTAGAGTTTTTAAAAGAACATGCTAACAATTATAACAGTATTCCAACACTAGAACAGTTAGAAGCAGTAAACGGCATTAATTTAAAACCGGTTGAAGACGCACATGACAGTCATATGAGTTGGTTTATGGATGAGTTCGAAACATTCTGCAGACATAAGGCATTAGAAAAAGCAATACTAGACAGCACAGACTTATTAGAAAATAAAGACTATGGAAGTGTAGAAGCACTTATTAAAGAAGCAACCAGTGTTGGCCTAGTAAGTGACTTTGGTTTAGATTATTATGAAAATCCCAAAGAAAGGTTACAATGGATCAAAGATCAAGCAGGTGCAATTAGTACAGGTTGGAAAAACTTTGATCAAAAACTATATGGTGGACTGAATAGAGGTGAATTAACTGTATTTGCCGGAGGATCAGGTGCTGGTAAAAGTTTGTTCCTACAAAACTTAGGTGTAAACTGGAGTCAAGCAGGACTTAACACAGTATATTTGAGTTTAGAGTTAAGTGAGCAACTGTCAAGTATGCGTATTGATGCTATGGTTAGTGAGTATGCAACCAGAGATGTTATGAAAAATATGGACGATGTCCATCTAAAAGTAGTAATGAAAGGCAAAGGTGCAGGTAAATTCCGCATAAAACAGATGAGCAATGGTATTAATGCTAGTGATATTAGATCGTTTTTGAGAGAGTATGAAATACAGACAGGTGTAAAAGTAGACTGTTTATTAGTTGACTATCTTGATTTAATGATGCCAATAAGTGGAAAAGTATCAGCAAGTGACTTGTTTATTAAAGACAAGTATGTATCAGAGGAGTTGCGTAACTTAGCAGTAGAATTAAACATACTATTAGTAACAGCATCACAGTTAAACAGAGGTGCAGTAGAAGAAATAGAGTTTGATCACAGTCATATTGCAGGTGGTATTAGTAAAATACAAACAGCAGACAATGTTATAGGCATATTTACAAGTAACGCCATGCGAGAACGTGGTAGATATCAAATACAGTTTATGAAAACACGTTCTAGTAGTGGTGTTGGCAGTAAAGTAGACTTAAAATTCAACCCAGAAACACTGAGAATTGAAGACTTAGATGAGGACGAAGATACTTACGATACTATTAATACGATAACAATGACAGATGCTATGAAAAGATCTTCAGTAATAAGAAGCGATGAAGATGCAACAGAGGACAATGTTGACATAGTACAACAAGGTTTGGCACTTAGGAATCTCCTCAAGAAGAAGTAAAATAGATAAATATGCTTAAACGGAGATAAGATGTCCTTAAATCACAGATCAATTCTAGACGAATTAAATTCAATTGTTTCAGAAAGAGACAAACTCAATGTAATTGAGTCTAGAGGCAACCATATTATTAAAAGTGCCTTAAATTTAATTGAATTAATTCAAGAAAATTTTGATGAAAATGAAGCATTAGACTTGCAAAGACGTTTAATTAATTCAATTAAAGGCAATAGGCCTGAAAGATTTGTTAAGGGTGTACAGATTATCAAAGAATCAAGGTCTAATACAAATGAAGATTAACGAAGTCATATTACGCGAAGATGATAGTTTATCAGACTATCAAAAAAAAGCACCTGCTAAAAAATGGAAAAGCATTGTTAGTGATCCTAAATATTCTCATGTAGAATTTGAAGTTGATGGTTACGAGTATAAAGGATATATAGATAATGCACAAAATATATTCTATGTATACGATGACAGGGCACAAGATTTTATCCCGGCAGATCCTTCTTTTACTAGAAGAGCGTTTCAAAAAAATACATCAGCAAGAATAAAAAATCTATTAAACTTAAAAAGATGGGATGATGTTAAAGCATGGTGGGATCCTACTAATCAAGCCAAAGCGGGAGCAGGAGTTGCCGCTAGATATAAAGATGATAACTGGTTTGTAAAAGGAATGGCAACACTCGGAGCCAGAGCAGGTGGTAAACTAGACAATATTATTAAAAATAAAAGAACTAATAAACAACAGGGCACTACATGGGAACAAGTGTATGGCGTCCAACCTCCAAAACCCGGTGACAAAATACAATGGACCACTAGTGATAATGTATTAAGAACTGGTGAATTTATACAATTTACAGCAGATTCAGACGGCGACGGAGTACCAGATGTACAAATAAAAGGATTCTTTAATCCAGAAAATCCAAAACAATCAACTACAACAGGTATTCCTAGTAAAAAAATTATTTCTATTAACGGTGTTAAACTTGTACCACAAAAACTATCAGGCAAACAAAAGCAAAAATTAACTACACTAGATCCTGCAGATTCAGGAATAGAAAAAATAGACACGAGTTATTAATGAGAGCAGTTGATCTTACTAAAGGGTACTTAACTGAATGTGTAATTCATCACAGACTAGATGAAAGCAAAAACACTCACCTTGAACATTTAGAAGATTTAATTTTTAATGACGGGTTACCTGGTGGTAAACAAGCAATACAATATCTTTACAGTTTTCATGAGATGCTGAAGGGTAGTGCAAAAACCAAATTCAACTTAACAACAAAATGGGACGGTGCTCCAGCAGTATTTGTAGGCACTGATCCAGCAGACGGTAAATTTTTTGTAGGTACTAAAAGTGTATTCAACAAAAGAAATCCGTTAGTAAACAAAAGCATACAAGACATCAAAGCAAATCACGAAGCAGAAGGCTTACAAGAAAAATTAATTAGTGCATTTATGCATTTACAAAAATTAAATTTTAAAGGAAAAATTGTACAAGGAGATTTACTATACACAGACGACAGCATATCAGATGCAAATATCAAAGGCGAAGAATTTATAGTATTTAAACCAAATACAATTATATATGCAATTCCAAAAAACAGTAATCTTGCAAAAGATATTTTACGTTCTAAAATAGGCATAGTGTTTCACACAGAATATGTTGGAGGCGGCGAATTAGCAGACATGTCAGCAAAGTTTGGGTTTGATGCAAGTAGTTTAGGCAGTCATCCAGATGTTTGGCACAGAGATGCAATCATAAGAGACTACTCAGGGCAAGTAACTTTCACTGAAGATGAATCACGAGAGATGGCCGAACTCATTAACAATGCAGATCAAAACTTAAAAGCAGTTACAGATTTAGACTTTCTTAAAAATAATGAATTTGGAGATGACTTGAGAATAAGAATTAAGGCAAGTGTAAATAAAATTATTAGAGAATTAGTAGGCTTTGAACAAGATCCAAAAGTATTTGCTCAAAGATTTATTGCAGAGTACAAAGGCACACTGAAATCAGCAGTTGAAAAACTAAAAAGCGATGACGGTAAAGTAAGAAAAACAAAATTGATGATAGACGGCATTAAATTTTTAGAAAGCAATCAAGAAGAAATAGAAAAAGCATACGTTGTGTATTTAGATTTAATCAAAGCAAAAGAAATGATAATTAAAAAATTAGCAAACATAAAACAAATAGACACGTTTGTACAAAACCAAGAAGGCGACTATGATGTCACAGGTGAAGAAGGCTTTGTTGCTGTTGATCATATTGGAAACGCAATTAAATTAGTCGACAGATTAGACTTTAGTGTTAAAAACTTTGGCACAGGGAGACCAGGCGCATAATGGAAACACCTAAAGAACAAAAACAAGCACAATATCAATTTTTAGGCGATCTACAGGAAAGTAGATTATACAGAACAACTGATGGATTCAAGCCATATACCAAAGATGATATGGCAGAATTACTAATGGTAACAACCATGTTGGTGTATGTGTTTGCACAAGATAAAAAATATAGACCATTTGCAATACAATATGCAAATGCAAATGTAAGACACGGAAAATATCGTGCAAGTAGATTAGGTGCTAACGATCATTACATGATTGCATACACAATTAATTCTAAGTATAAAAAAGATTATAAATTTAACGAACAACTGATGCATCAGTTTATGACCAGCATAGCAAAAGGACAAATTCCAAATTCAATTTACTTCTTGAGATTGCAAAGACAACTTAAAATTAATGACATGGTCATACAAAATGTCAGAAGATTGGTATCTGATTGGAGCAGATTAAAATATAGGCAAAAGCAATTAGCAGTCACAAAAATGTTACACATAATGCGAGCCAAAGCAGTAAGAAGTGACCTGTATAAAACATTAAATAAATTTGCTAAAGAAAGAAATTATAAATTAGTTAATGCAACTAACACAGAATTAGACAAAGCAACCGATCAAACAACACTAAAACGTTTAGCAGTAGCAGGTGCATCGGCATACGTTGGTGCAGAATTTGGCCCAAGAATAACAGGCGGAAGGTTAGGACCTAAATCCGCGGCTGGGTTGGCAGGCATTGCCGCATACTGGCAAAGTAGAAAAAGGTCATAAATAGTAATATGAGAATCGACGAAGTAATAATCAAAGAAATCAGTAAAGCACAAAAAGATGCAATGAAACAGATGCGAGATATCCATACTCAGCGAAGAATACAGGGTGTTGGTACTGATACATCTACATATGGTCGCGATATGGGGCAGTCAATTGGAACAGATGTAGAGGTAGGAGATTTAAAAAATGTACCTAATGTTGGTAGTACTGATGTTGATGTAAGAAACAAGTCACAACAATCTCAAATTAATAAAAGGGAAGAGCCTCGTAAAAAAGAAGGTCCTAGTGATGCTGAGTTAAGAAGCAAAGCAAGAGCAGACGCACTAAAAGGTACATCACGTAGAGGATTAAACACTAAAGACGGCGACAGCGATGGTGTTAGAACTGGTAGCGATGGTAGAAAATTAAAACATCAAAAATACTATGGTAACCCTGCATTTGATCCCGATGCAGAATACGATACAATACTACCAAATTTTGGTGTTAAAAAAGGTATTAAAAAAGTAAGAAATACAGTAGCATCTTATATGAGAAATCCAAGTGATACAATGGCTAATTTAAGGTATAAATTCAAAGATTTACTGTCTGGAAAGTAAAAATCTCAATATATTTCAAAATCAAAACCCCAAAAATCTTACTATTTTGGATAAATAAAAGTAACCAAGTAATAGAATAGTTAAACAAAATAGTCTATTACACAGAATTAGGAGACCAATAATGGCATTAGTAAGATTAGAGGCAAACTCAGCAACAGCAGGTGAAGGTAACGGATTAGGTTCACAAACACATATAGCAACATATGACGATTTAGATTTAGCGATCGCTCAGTGTTCAGCAGGTGGTTCAATTGCAGGTGTTGACGTTTCAACAACTAACATAGCAGTTCAAACTACACTTACAGCGGCGGAAGTATTAGCATTCGCTAACGTAACAGCAGTAGTGGCAACTTTCTCAAGTTAATAACTATAAAATTTAGAAATTTTAACCCCCTTTTTTAAGGGGGTTTTTTTTGGCTATTGAAATAGTGTCATAATATACTGAGAAAATGATAAATATGCTTATAACAGTGACAGGAGACACATATGGCACAAACAAGATCAGGTGGATTATTAACGTCAAGTGAAGTACTCACAGGAGACGTAGAATTTTTTACATTGTTCACCACATTAGACATAACTGCCACAGACGATTTTACAGACGATACACAAAAAGATTTTGAAAGTTTAGTACAGGTAATAAGTTTGAGAGCACAACCAATGCTTATGAACACACCAATTGTAGTTGACGGAGTTTCGGCAGGATTAGATGACTACGGTGCACCAACATTAACAGGTGCAGGTTGGGTATTCAAGTTTGCATTTGAAAGACAAGGTGCTCATACATTAGACACATTGAAAGATGAATTAAACGGTATTGTCCTCAATGGCGGTACTGTAGATACTAAAAGTTCAGTAAATACTGAATTTTCTAAACAGGATGTATTATAATGGTAGACAAAAAGTTAGATAGCAAACCAGCAGAACAGTTGTATGCTAATGAGCCAGATTTAAAATCGCAAGTAATTGCTGATATGCTTCGCATAGAGCAAGTAACAACAGAAATCAAAGAATTCAAAGTTGAAGTAAAAGAACATTTTACTAAAATAGAAAACTGGCTTGTAGGTATTATGGCAGGCGTATTTGCAACAATGTCAAGTTTGATAATTGCATTAATATTTAAGTTATTTTAAAATGAAAATAGTTGAAGTAGAAGGAGTAATGGAGGCCAAAATGGTCTGGGCCAAGCGAGGCAGTAAAATTGTTCGCAAGGTTAGATGCACCAGTGGTCCACGCAAAGGCAGAATGGTGTCTAATGTAGGCCAATGCTCGAAACCTATCAACCTAAAAAAACGTATGACGCTCAAAAAGACAAGAGCAAGAGTTGGTAAGAGGATGGCAAGGAAAGCCGCTCGTACTAAAAGAAGAAGTCCAATTAGCAAAAGAGTTGCAAGGCTCAATAGAAGAAGATGAAAATAAACGATTTGTACGAATATAATAAAGGAATACAAGATCCAAATTCCAACGCGAAGCAGTCAAATAAAAATGACGACGAAATGGAAATGGAGCCATTCACACCTGACCAAGAAAAGGAAGTAGCAAAAGGTTTTAAGGCACTAGGAGCCAAGTTAGGTAAGCCTATAAATCCTAAAATGGCCGCCAAAGGCATAAACAAGACCATACAAGGCGAAAAGCCAACACCAGCACAATTACAATCAAAATTATCAATTGATGTACAATTTACAAAAGCAATGCAGACTCCTGCATTGAGAAATCAGTTAGCAAATATACTTAAAAAAGCCAATGACATGGATATTGACGAAAGCACACTTGCTAAAAAAATATTAAAAAAATTAACTGGTAAAAAAAATTTAACAAAATTCAAAAAAAGATCTAAATTACTCAAAGAAGCGGATCCAAAACTATTCGAAATAAATTTCAACAAAAAAGAAATAGCCATAGAGGCCTTGGATGCTCCTGTAAAATGTGGCTTTGAAGCAGAAACATTTTTTTATAGTGTAGACGGCAGAAGAGCCAGTGATGATATAGACAACATGAGCATTTCTGATATCGAATACGAATACGGTGATATGCCAGATCAAGTTTGGGAAAACTTTGAAGACTGGTTGTACACTAAAGGACAAGACGAATATTTAGATGACATAATAGAAGATAAAGTAAATGAGGTCAGAGAAGATGAAGACTATCTAAACGACTTTATAGATAGTGGGGCAGGACCAAGTTCAGAAGCAATCGAAATATACAAAAAAGATTTTGAAGAAAACGATCCAAAAGAATACGAAAACCGTGAGGAAGATGGTTGGGACTATATGAACTGGGTCAGAGAATATGTAGAAGAAGAATACGAAGATGAGTATTTGGCTTGGTTAAAAAAAGACGTTGCAGACGGTGATCTAGACGATGAGGCCAGAGAAGCCGCAAGAGATGATTATAGTGTAGAAGATTGGATATACGACAACTACAGTTACATGAGCAGTTTCCTTGATGATTATGGTTATGAGTATAATAGTAGCAGTGAAGGCAATGTTGAAGGTGTTGCAGATGAGTTATACAACTGGATAAAAGATAATAGTAAATTTACAGACTATCCGGAAATAGGTGAGTATGACTCCACTAATACCACAACTGCTTGGTCAGTAGAAACTGATAGCAGTATAGAAGCCGATGAAGGAGCAGGTGCAGAATTAATTTCGCCAGTATTTGATTCACCTAGAAAAATGCTTACAGAAATGAAAAGTTTATTTGACTGGAGTGAAAAAAACTTTGGCACAAACAACTCTACAGGACTACATGTTACTATGAGTTGGCAAGGTGAAAAAAGAGATTTAGTAAAAACAGACGATGATGAATTTTGGGGAGATGAGGCATCAGAACCAAACAAATTAAAGATGGCATTGCTATTAGGTGATGAATACTTACTTGCAGAGTTTGGTAGATTGCGTAACAGTTACACAAAAAGTCAATATCAAAATGTATTAAAATATGCAGAAGGCATGAAACGTGGTGATGCAAAAAGTTTTGAAGCATTTGAGAAAGAACTTGCTAAAGGCATAGACCCTGGTAAGTTTAACAGTATAAATTTTAAAGGCGAGACTGATAAAGACTCAGGAAATAACCTTATAGAGTTTAGAATTGCCGGCGGTGTAGACTATAACACAATGTATGATAAAGTTGTTAAAGCATGTGTGAGATATGCTACTGTAATGAAAGCAGGATATAGTAAAGATGCTTTTAGACCAGAATATGTTAAAGCAGTATTTAGATTATTGCGTAAGTCACAGGAAATAGATCCTAAAAAATTAAAAGATTTAGAAGTAGTTAATCACGAAGTAATAGATGCCGCCAAGAGCATTGTAGGCAAAAAAGATTACTTTGATGTAATTAAATTTCTAAGTGCCAGTGTTGAGTATTTACAAAACTATGAAAAATTAAGTAGTCCAGATGCAGATAAAATATGGAAGCAGGAAATAAAAGATTTCGAAAAAGGTACTGGTACTAAAGTAGAAATAGAAGAAGAAACAATCAAAGGATATGTACAGCCTAACAGTATGTCACCAAGCAAGAGAGCGGCAGGCGAATTAGACAAAGCACAAGATAGATTTGGATCAGCAGTAACATTATTAGCAAAAGACATAGCAGACGGTAATAACAGAGCACCTGTTACTGCTAAAAACATTGCGTCGTTTAGAAAGTTTGCCAAAGAATTACAACTAAACAGTGATAGCATGGAAACACTGGTTTTTTCAAGTATGGAGAATCATAACATTGAAGGTTCTGACAAAGACAAAGTATTAATATTACAAAAAGGAATAAACACTTTATTCAAGCAAGACATAATTAAAAACCCAGAATATTTATCTCCGCAAGATGTAGACCGCATTGCCAGTAAAATGTGGCAGTTCTATCAATCAGACGATAGCAAAGATAATGTCAAATTAGATAAACTTGCAGACTTACTGGTTGTTTTAACCCCTGCAAACAAAAAAATAGATGTCGAAAACACATTAAGAGAATTATCTCATGAAAGACAAGAAAATAGTTTTGTTGCTAAACTGAAAGGCCGTGGATGGAATGTAAGAAACGAGTTATTAAAAAGCAATAGAATTACCACAAAAGATTCAGCACAAGAATTATTAAAATTCTTAGAACCATATCAAGGTTACAAACATCCAACAAGCAGAGATCATCATGTTAATATTAAAAGTGATGACAAATATTCAGACGTATTCCAGATGAGGCTCACACAGAGATTAAGAGACAGGTTAGATCATTTGAAAGATCTAGAAAGGGAAGACAAAGAAAAATTTGTAACTATTGCTAAACAAGTAAGCAAATTAGGATTAGAATTATTGGAAGGCTTAAAACCTAGACCAGATCTTTGGGCCGAAGATGAAAATGGATACACACAAATCAACCGTGGCTCCGATGGAGAATCAAACTTGGCTTCGCATAGTAGTTTAGAACGTTGGAACGATGTAATGGACAGGCTTGTAAAAGCAGACAGTGAAATAGAGGCAGATGAACAAACATTTAATTTGCCTGCTCTTATAGATGATTATGTAGTAGGATCTATGCATATGGATAGATATTTTGCTTGGAAAGAAAACAACGGGCCTGAGCAAGGTGCTGTTCTAAGACAATTACATAAAGAAAGATTTGCGGCAATAAAAAAATTCTTATCAGGATTTGATAAAATATTCCAGAAAGAAGGATTTGTAAATCTTAAACAAGAAATACAAGCAAAAAATACATTAGATAGAAGAAATAGAGACTTTGAAAAGAATGTCAGAGACAACGCAAAAGCAAAACTTAATATACCAAGTCACAGTTGGGTGTATATAGACCGAGACTTTTTTGATACTATCACAGATGAAGACTATGACGACAGAGAAGCATATTTAGATAGCAATTTAGATCATTTTAACGACAAAGTAAACCAGAGTAAAGTTTATGTTATACCTTCCAGTCACTGGAGTGATGCCGAAGATGCCACAAACGGTTTAGAACTTATAGATACATTTGAAAAAAATAAAAACTATTATCACACTTGGCGTAAAAAGGGTTATAAAAAAATAGTAAATAGATTCAACAACAAATATGGTTATAGTTGGAAGGACTTAAATGTCAAAGAAGCATTCATTCAAGGCGATGGTGATGTATACCACAAATTAAAAAATATCGGTATTGAAGTCACTCACAAAGGCGACAGCAGAAAAGGTGCACCTGGACAAGACGATTTATTCCCAGATGAAGAAACACAAAATCCCAAAAGCGGTGAACCACTAAACAGAAGCAGTGGTATAAGTTGGGAAAATATGGATGATGAGGCAGAGCAAAAACGTTTTGATGCATTTGATTGGGAACAGTACCCAGCAAAAATGAAAGATGTAGTTGCTAAAGAAATGGCCAACAAACAAAGCAGTGGTGGTAGTTTTAAGGTAGCATTAGATAATATACTTAAAAAAGTACTTGACGGCGATGTAGGTATAGACAAAGACGATCTAGGCAAACCCTTAGACAAGATGGCTATAGCGGCTGGTATTGAACCCGACAATGGTGGTTCCTCAAATGGCATAGCAGGTGAAACAGATTGGGGCAATTTAGCAGACCATTTAGGAATAGAACGTGGCGTAAATGACCAGGGTGTAGAGTTATTGAGAGTTGTATATAATCGATTTGACGGTAACCACGAATGGAGACCTGCTGAAACCGACGAGGATGGCAAAAATGTAATTGGATTAGCAAGATGGGGTGCCGCAGTAAGAGATGCAGAAAAATATATCAGAGACAACTACAATGTGAGTGGTGGTAACTATTTTAGAAAAGATGCAGACGGTAATGATGACGATGATGTAAGCGGAGTATACGGAAGTTCAGATTGGACAAATACAGATTACGATAAAGCCAGGAAACACAGATTGTTTAATATTATGATGCAACAGGGAATGCAGAATTACTTACCAAAAGGCGAAGTAAATAAATTGGTAGCATTTTTAAACAATCCTCAGCAAGACACCAACTTTAAGAAAGAGGTTTTAGCAATACTTAGACTTAATGGACCTTTTGATACGTTTATGGGTGCCGTAAATGCGGCAAAAGAAATTTCACAAGAAAGTATCTTTACCAAGTTTGATAAACTGCCTTTACAAGAACAGTTGCGTATATTACACGAATCAAATGTATTAGAAAAATTTACAAGAAATGAAAATACAATAAATACTAATATGAAAAAGTTTAACGAAGGCGAAGAAAGAAGTATTATTGCTAACAGTTGTGTTGAAAAATTAGTAGATGAGTTTAGTGGAAGAGAAAATCAATTTGCAAACAAAGATGATTTAGAATATGCAATATACCAAGCACTAGAAGACCTAGATGTAGAAGATTGTGTAGACCCAGAGATGGAAGTAGGCGGACAACCAATTGGGCACTTTGCTAGTGGCAGAGTAATTGATTGTTGCAGTAGCAGTGACATTATATATGATGTTATGGCTCATATGGACGAAACACAAATAGGTGAAGCAAAAAAACCAAAAATGCCAAAGCAGAATAATCCAGTAGCAAAGAACAGCAAAAACATGCCAGGTGCTGGCGCACACAAATCACCAAAAGATTACGATAGAAAAAAAATTAAAGCAGATATCCGCAAAGAATTAGATGACAGTACCTATGTAAATAATATTATGCCTAGTGTTTTTGAAAGATTTGAAAAATTACCAATACAAAAACAATTAGAATTATTGAACACACCTATTGTTGAGGGTTATTTTAAAAATTTAGATACTATAGACAAAGAACAGAAAAGACTAGGAGTAGGAAAATATAATAAAGTAAGTAAAAGTGTTAAAAAGCCTGCCGGATCATATAATAAAGAACAGCATATAAAAAATACTTACAACAAGTTTAAAACACAACATGGCGAAGTAAAGGCACAGGCTATGTTAAATAAAATGATCGACCGTGGATACTTTGACAAATCAAAAACAGAAAGTTTGTTAGGCATAGATGTATTATTAAGAACTAAAAGACTAACAGAAAACATGCCTAACAATAACAAACTTGCTATACTAAAAAAATTATTATCAAAACATTTTCCAGTTGGTAATTTAGATATGCAATTCCAGGCATACTTAGCATTACCAATACCAAGGATGATGACAGCATTTAGCCAATTAAAAAGCATAGAAGGGCCAGAAGCATGTGGTAGAGACATCCTAATGCATTTTGCAAAAAATAGATTACCAGATGCAGAAGTAAAACAACTTAATCTCAATGAAAGTTATATCAAAGAGGATGCAACAGAAGACAGATTAAACAGCATAATGACTGCATTAGAAAAAAATCCAAATTTTGCTAGACGAGTTTACAAAATGTTAAAACTTGATAAAGAGTCTGCAGACCATTTGGATATTGAAGATAGACTTAAAAATAATGACACTGGTAAGGAAAACGATCATAGAATTAATAAGAATATTATGAGACAATTAGTTTTATCACTTGAACAACTAGATCATGATTTTGACGAAATAGATGCATTTGTTGAAACTTACGGACATGCAGATTATGTAAACACAGAATTATTAAACAAGTCTGGTGTATTTAAAATTTCAGACATGTTTGTCGGAACTGATGCAGTATCTAAAGAATTTATAGATGATCTTTATGAAAAATTATTTGACTTTAGAATTAATATATCTGGATCAAACAGAGGGCCAGGTGAACTTGGATTGTGTTTACTGTCACCTAATGTAGAACTTGCTTCGGTAGGTGATATCAAAGTTAATGGCGAAGAAATAGAAGTTAAAGGTGAGGTATCGTCAGGTGGCGGTAGAATGGTTAACGGTATTGACGACTTTAAGTTTAGTGGATTAGCACAGGTCAAATCACAACTAGTACCATTTTATGAAAAGCATGATATTCCAGAAGAATTAAGAATTTACAATTTAAAAGGTGCAGTTGGCGGAGGCCGTAATCAGGGTCAGGCTCATATACTAGATCAAGCACAACAATTAGAACAAGTAAAACAAGGTGTAGGTGCTGAATTTTTAAAATTAATTGTTAGCACATATCAATTTGTTATTGACTCAGAAGAAGAAGCAGAATTAACAAGTTCATTTATGAATATGGATAAGACAAGGTTCTTAACACTTGTAGGATTAATGTCATTTAAAAATTATGCATACATGTTAAACAAAAAAGGATTCAATAGATTAATATTTTTAAATTGGAGATATGATAAAGTAGTAAATTGTACAACAGAAGAATTTCCAAAATACAGTGAGCATTTAGCATTTACAAGTTTAGATATGGCAGACAGTCAAAATGGTCCAGCAGTACAGGTATCAGTGTTAAAATGAGATTATACGAAGTAACTAAACCTGGACAATGCCCAAGAACAAAAGCAACCGAATGCAGTTGCGAAAGGCTAAGGCAATTATCAGAAGCAGAAAAGCCTATAAAAGCAGTTGCAGTACTAGAACACGGCGATGCTAAAGGCATAATTAATTTTGTACAAAAGCCAGGTAAAGCAACAATTATAAGCGGTACTATAAGCGGCTTAACAGAAGGCTTACATGGATTTCACATACACGAATTTGGCGATCTCAGTGATGGATGCGATAGTGCAGGCGGTCATTATAATCCGCATGGTGTCGATCATGGCGATGTAGATAATGGTCATATCGGCGACTTAGGAAATATAGAAGCCAACAGCAAAGGTGTAGCAGAATTTAAAATAAAATCCAAAACAATTCAATTACAAGGTGCCACAAGCATAGTTGGTAGAGCAGTTGTTGTACACCAAGACGAAGACGACTTAGGCAAAGGCGGCGATGAGGAAAGTTTAAAAACAGGCAACGCAGGTGATAGAGCAGGATGCGGTGTAATAAAATTATCTGAATTAACACAATCAGCAATAGCAGATTTAGATAAAAACATTAGCGACAAGCATTTTAGTAGAAATGAAATGCCGCAAGTCAAAGAACCAGATTTAATAGATAATGATATACCTTATAAAAAAGGCAAAATAAGTGTAACAAATATTAAACCAGTTCAAACAGATAGAGTACCAGGATTAGCACAAAAAGTTGCAGAAGACTTTCACGGTAAAGACAAGCCTTTTATACTAGATAAAAACAATTACTTGGTTAATGGTCATCATAGATATGATGCGGCTAGATTATTAGGCATAGAAAAAGTAGATGCAATAAAAGTAAATGTGCCTATTGAATTATTAATGAAACAATTTAGCCATACCACTAGTGATACAATGGTCGAACATCTAAGCGACGAGGCATCAACGCCAGAAATACACAACAAAGCATTGCAAATGGCCAAGGATGCATATAGAAAGTCTAATAAACAAGTGTCATTTACTGCATTATATGATAAGGCACTAAATAAATTACAACCCGGAAACCCACCAACAAAACTAAGTCCTGGTTTCAAGTTAGGTAAACTTCCACATGAAGAAGTAGAGTCAGTTATTCATCAATGGGTCAATCAAGAAGATCACATAGAATTAAGTAATGGCATGCATGTACTCAGTGGTGAGAATCACGGTTATGATGATAATGTAGCACTAATAGTTGATGCTGATTATAAAATATTGGACCATGATGATGACATTGTTGAACTAATGCAACAATTCACAGCACAAGAAATAAACCCAAGCATTGTAGAAAACTTTGACGATGGTAAAAAGAAAGGCAAAAGCAGACCAGGTAGAGTAAAACGTAGTGGAGCAAGTTGCAATGGTAGTGTTACAGCATTACGCAAACGTGCAAAAAACAGCAGTGGTGAAAAAGCAAAAATGTATCATTGGTGTGCTAATATGAAGTCTGGCAAAAAGAAAACAAATGAAGATATGGAGAATTTATCTCCTAGTGCAAAACTGGCAGGCGAATATATTGACAGTGACGTTAAGAGTGGCAAAATTAAAAACCTAGATGACCTCAAAAGATATATAGTAGAATTACGACTTTCAAGGATAATAGATCATGCCGAAGATGCCAGAGCACTTTGGATACATCACTTGACCGTCAATCCACACAATTTACCAGATGCAGTCAACGAATCAGCATTTGAAAATTTAAAATTACCAACTTGGATGTCACATACCAGTTTAGAAAAATTATTTGCACAAGAGTACGGTCCTAGATACGGTGACTATGTTGCACATATGGACCTAGACAGTGACGACGATTTGGCAATGAATGCCAGTGGCATGGGTGATATGGCTTTTGAAATGGTTAAAGCAAATGATATCAAAGTTATGCAAAAATTCTTAGCACAAATGCCTGTGCAGTTTACAGTAGATGACCTTAGATTAGACGACGGTATTCAAGTTTGGCATCTAGTTCAACAAAACAAAACTGTACACTAAACATTCAATAAATATGTACTATGCAAATAGTACATCATCCTAATTGGTATAGAGATTTTTTAGAAGACATGGCCCGCAGAGGCCCAACACATCTTAGAGATGCCAGTCAACATTGTCCTATTGACAATACCATTAATAGTTTTACACACTTCCTGGGAGATAAAAGTTTTATCAAACCTAGAGATCAGATTGATGAATCAAAAAGTTTCTTTTACATGATTAGTATTGATTGCTGTGACGATGACAGTATTGCAGAACTAATTTACTATGGCAGAGAACTTGTAAATCAAAAATTAGTAAGACCTTACATTACACAAGAAGCAATAGATGATTTAAATAACTTTCACAACTGCGGATTAATAATAGAAAATGCGGCTGAAGGGCATGCCAGTGATAAACTGTTTGACGCATTGCATATATTAGTTAGCCAAGTAGGTATACCATTTGAAAAAACTTATTACACAAATAGCACTCAAAATTTAAGAGAAATGTATGACAAATATTTACTTAATAAACCTTATGCTACAATAGACAAAATTAAAATGTTTAATTGCGGCGGGTGGAATGAATTGGTATGTCAACAAATGCTCGATGACAATTATCAGATTGAAAAAGAGGAAGACATGTGCGAGTTTAGAGCAGAAAATCTTATTGATTCTGATGAAATGTGGAGTTTATCTGTGGAATGCTCTAAGCCATTAGAACATATTAGAGAGGATGTTAATAAACCGCATTTATTCTTGTATAAACATATGAATGCAAAACGTGGGTTTAGAACATTGTTTTTAGCATTACTTCACAAAGAACATTTACTTGACAATAATTTATACAGCACACCTGAAGAATGGAGAGGTACGCAAAGTAGTGCTGTAAAATATATTAATTCTATAACATGGGACAGAAATTGGGCAGAAGGTTTCGAAGAATTGTACCCTACATTATTAAATGTTAGAGGCAAAATACCAACATACATTGATAGAGAACACAACCATTTAGACTTTGATCCTAACACAAATTTTAGTAGCGATAATTATATGTACTACAATGCTAGAAGAAACTGTGATATTGAAATTGTAGGCGAAAGTGAATTTGAAGGTTCTATATTTTTAACAGAAAAGTTTCTCAAAGCAATTATATTTAAACAACCTTTTATAATACTAGGCTCTACTGGCAGTTGGGAAAAGATTAAACAAATGGGTTATATATCATACGAGCCATATATTAAAGAATCTTATGATAAAAACGATGACGAACTACACCGTATGAATGAAATAATTCAAGAAATCAAACGATTAACAGACTTAAAACGCGATAAACAAGCATGGAAGGATTGGCTACAAGGTGTGAATAGAATTGCTGTACAAAATTATAATATCTATTTGAACAACCTAATACGTCGTGTAAGAATGAAAACACTAGATGATTATGTAGCAGGCACAGGTGAATTAGGAATTCCTATACAAGAGTTAGGCGATTAAAGATAAATACATATATGCGTATAAAAGAGGTTGACATAAACATAGATTCGTTCTATAATAGTATCAATGAAACAGTAGCAGGTGCTATTGGTGGCGTGGCAATGCCTCTATTCAAAGAACCAATAAAACGCAAGCCTACTAAGAAAAAGAAGAAAAAGAAAAATGCGTAGCATAGACAGTAAATACGGATTAACATACATAATGGGCGAAGAAATCTCATTTTGTGAAACATTAAAAGAGTTTGGAACATATTACAAAGGCAAAATGAGCGAAAGGCAAATTCAGATTGCTGAAGATTTAAGAAAAAGAGAGATAATTAAACTAGTAAAACTCAAAGATGGACAAGACGGATATAGACTATATGCAACAAGTAAACGAATCTGATTTAAAATCACAACTTCAAGAAGTACTAAGTGGTATTATTGCTACTTTAGATATATATGAAGTCGTTGACAATGGCGATACTTACGATATAGTAAATCTTAAAAACAATGAAATAGTATGCGAAGAAATACATTTAAACATTGTTGCAAATATTGTTGCCGCGGCAATGAATACTGGCGAAGATCTAAATACGTCTACTATAGATAAGATATTAAAAACAGAAAAATATGCTGTATCTAAAATGGTAGAAGTCAAAATATACGAAGAGTTGACGGAAAATTCTACAAATTTTGACAGAATGGCAATTTATGAAACCAAACTTACAGAGGCAGAACACAAATCTAGTAATGCAATTAACAATTTGCTGTCACAATGTCAACTGTTAATCTCCTTATAAAAGTACTTCTTTGATAAATATAACTATTAGAAGGGACTACTATGGAAGTAAAACATTTAAATTCAGATAACTTAACTAGATTAGGTAAACTTCAGAATTACCTAACAGAAAATTATGACATCAACGTCAACAAAGTTTTACCTAAGCAGAAGTTAGAACAAGCATATCAAAATGTTGAAAAAAGACTTGTAAATTTAAGAAATAAAAGTAACAAGTTTCAACAAGATCCTAACTATGGTATGAATATTATGGTTAGAGATGCATTAGGCATCATGATAAACGAAGGTCTATACTACGAAGGTGAAACATATCGCAGACTAATGGACGAACTGCATGAATACAGTTGCTCATTAGCAGAAAGTGGCGACGACTACGATACTATAATGGACAGTTGCAGTAAAAAATATGAGGCCATGCCTGCTAGATATCCAAAAGATATGATACTAGCCGCTATTGCAGAAAAAATAATGCCTATGTTCGATGGCAGTATGCAAGAAGACATAGAAGACGAAATAATGGACGTTATTGACGAACCAGAAGTAAAAATTAATGTAGATAATTCAGAAGATATCCCTTCAAACTTCGAAAATGCTACGGAAGAAATGTTAGCAGAACTAATTGGTGATTATCTAGGAAAAGATAATTGGAAAGAATTTGCATTAGGCGAACTATTTTCAGAATTAGAAAGTGTTGATATAGAAAAAGCAAATAAGGTAGATAATATGGCAAAAAAATATGGAATAACAGACTTAAAAGAAATGAAGCAATTTGAAACATTCTTAGATGATCTAGTAAGCGAGATGGTTGGAGATGACACAATTACTGAAGAAATTTCAGGTACTAGTGTTGAAGAAGCAGAAGTTGTTATGGCGGCAAGAGCCTTAAGTAACGACATTCAAGACCACATTGAAAGAATCGGTAGAATGGCAAACGAAGATATACCTTCAATTGCTGATTCAATGGCACATGAATTTGGTGCACAAAAAGCCGCAGAATTCAAAAATCAAATGGAAGGATTACTAAGTTCTTTACTTGATGCTAACAAAAGTTCAAAAGAAGGTGTCGACGCTCTTATTGGTACAATGACTGGAGAAGAATCAGCCGCACCAATGCCATCAGAAGATCCACTAGGTGGTGACATGATGGAACCAGCACTAGATGAACCAGTAGATGATTTTGCTGGTGCAGACGCAGAAGCAGGACCTGAAGAAGAACCTCTAGGTAGAGCAGAAAAGATTTAATCATGAGGTTTACGGACTTTGCACTCACAGAATCTGACATGAATGATGTTACATCAGACGTTAAGGAACTTGTTATTAACAAAATAGACGGTGGTGTGCAGTCTGCAAGTCTTGATGCATTTGTAGAAGAAGTAAACAATTTAGGTATTCCAATTTCAAAAGCAATGCTTAGATTAATTTTAGAGTCACCAGAGTTTGAAAACTTAATTGCAAACGTAGACAATTCAGAAATAGAATTTAATACACCTGGAAATGTGCCAGACGAAATGGTACCAGAACCAGAAGACATGGAAAATAATGTTTCTAACTTGGCAACATCGGCCGCTAACCAAGGCATAGGAGATGAACTAAATGTCTGATAGTATTTTTATAAACGCAACAGAGGCTCGTAGAAGAAGCCGAGATAGTGTTGTAATTCTTAATGAAGTCAGAGCACTCGAAGCCAATGTCTTATCAAACATAAGTGCAGGTTCATTGCAACTAATACAATCAACAGGAACAACAATGACTGGTAATACTTCTTATTACCAAGCCTACAATGGCATAACAACTAACACTACTATAACTGATCAAATCAGTACAGTCAAAAAACATTTCACTGACAAAGGGTATTCGGTAAATATTACTACAAATTCATCAACCGGAAATACAATTCAGTGGACAATCAAGTGGTAGCAGAAAGCCTTTTAGAAAACAAATACAATTACCCCCAATTAAAAAGAGTTACAGCAAAGTCAGGACAACGCCAATACACTGGTGATGACAACAAGCCTGTACCTAGTGTCACAACCATCCTATCAGATACAGGAGACAAGTCGGCATTGATTGCTTGGCGTAAACGTGTAGGAGATGCAGAAGCAACTCGCATAAGCACAGAAGCCGCAGGCCTTGGTACCAAAGTCCATAATGCATTAGAAAAGTATATACTTGGCGAGGAATGGAACACTTTTGGTAATAATCATGTTAGTGTGTTAGCAGAATCAATGACGTCAGAAATGATCGACAATGGATTAACTAAAATAGATGAACTATGGGGTGTTGAAGTAGCCTTAATTGCCAAAGGATTATATGCAGGTACGTCAGATGCTATCGGTATATACGAAGGCGAACATGCTATTATCGATTTTAAAACTGCTAAAAAAATTAAAAAACGCGAATGGATCGAAGACTACTTTATGCAAGGATGTGCATACGCATTAGCACATAATGAAATGTTCGAAACAAAGATACGAAAAGTAGTCATACTCATGGTAGACAGAGAATCCAAATTTAAAGAATTCATTATTGAAGGTGAAGAATTTGACAAGTACTGTGGTAAGTGGGCCGAAAGATTGGCTGATTACTATGGAAAAGTTGATGCACAAAAAGTCTAGCATACGTTTATCTGCAAAGTAAACAAAAAAGATAAATAGTTGTATGGCAGAAAAAGAAATAATTATATCACGAATGCAACAACGCAGAGGTAATCGTATAGATTTACCTCAACCCTTACGAGCGGGGGAGATAGCATTAGCATCAGACAGCAAAGAAGTATTCATAGGCTTAGATCCTGAGATAGGAGTCACGGCTCAAAATGCAAATGTTGTTTCAGTTAATAATATAGCAGAAGGCTTTAATTATGCTAATTCATATCTAAATAATAATTTTGTAAGACTTATCATGCCTAGTAAAAGATTCCCTACAGGAACTTTTAACGGTACTACAAATAACACAACTTTTATAGTCAGTAGCAGTAGCGGTCAAGCACACGGACAACCTGTATTTAATGCAAGTATAACAACAGGAAATATTAAAAACGTGTTTGATTCCAGTGCATTTGAATCAACAGATTTTACAGGTGCTAAAAATGGAGTTGCATTAAGTACAAATGCCACAAGAACTGCGGCTAACTTGCTTAATAACGAATTTTTTGTATCTTCGCCAACAAGTACAGGTCAAAACACTACCATAACATTCGGCAATAATCCAACTGGTACAGATGATATCACAATAAACTACTATAGTAATGTCGATATTATTAATGCTATGTTTGACACAGGTGTTATAGGAACTACATCAACAACAGGATTTTATGAAGCAAAAAGTGTTGCTAGTTATAGACAATTTAATAATGCGTATATTAGAGCAGATTACGAAGTAGGCACAGCATTTATTGGTCTAGAAGACAAACACACAGAAGTGTTTGCTGATTCGGGCACAGTGGCTTCGCCTGCCGGACCGTTGACATTGTCTAACATAATTTTAGAAGCCGCACCTGATCTTAGCAATCCTGCGGCTAATGTTATTTCAGAAATATCTTTAACTCCTGCAACTAATTTAGACCTAGTTGTCAGCACAATTAATAATGATGCAACATTTAGAGCAACAAAAGTATCAGACACAACATTCTTTATTGCATGTGATAATCAATTTCAAATTAGATTTACCGATAGCACAGATGCCACAGAATTATCATTAACGCCAAATGCAACATATACCAAGGCAAATAATTCAATCAAAGGTCAATTAGAAAACTGGATTCATGGCTCATTAAATGACCCTGCGTTTAACATGTTTGTAGCGGCGCAGGTTGGCAATAAATTTAATTCAGGTGCAACTAGAATTAGTAAGTATACACCATCGACTAGCAGTGAAAATTTGACATTAACTTTTACAGGTAATCAAGAAGCAGAAAACTTTTCAACAATAACAAATAAAATTTTTGGTGCCAGTGCAAATGCAGATATCACTGGATTAACAAATATCAAAACCAATCAAAGATTATTAACACAAGACGACTATGCTGTTCTATTAACAGGTTCCGCTAATTCATTATTCGAAGCAATACCAAAAACATGTCTAGCAGGTGCAACAACCGATATTGCATCGTTCCAAGTTTCAGATGTCGATAGTGCCATTATAGAATATTCAGTAAGAGCATCCGGTGGTTCTGGTAATGCGTATACTAGAACTGGAACAGTACACATGACAGGCAGTAGTGTACTTGCAGACGCAACACTTAATGACACTGGTGCTGTGATGCAAAACGGTTTTGGCTCAACTACATTTGATTTAAGTGCAGTATGGGACGGCTTATCAAATACAATGATATTAAGAGCAACAAATAATTTATCAGATGGAACAACAAGACCAGCCACATTTAAATATCTAGTTAGAAAATGGTTGGGATAATTGCTTGACCAAATAACAAATCCCCAGCAACGATTATCTATATGGCGAGACTATAAAAACGGTCGCCCAACACTGGAAAATGTGTTACAATACATCAATTGTATAAAACCAATAAGTAGAACTTTTGATTACTATACTCCTAGTCATTGGCCCACACCATGGGAAATATTAGACCAAGGCTTGTTTTGTGTAAGTGGTAAAGCAATTTTATTATACCATACACTAGCACAATTAGAATATATAGATACAAAAAATGTTAGGTGGATTGTAGCAGAAAATAAAGAAATTTTTGAAGAAGGACTTGTGTTTTTTGACGGAGTATGTTATTATAACGTTTTACCGGATACAAGTGTAAATATTGAAAATTTTGATAATTACATAACAGTTAGAGAAATTATTAGACAGGAAAAACTCACAAAGATTTATGAAAGTTACAAAGAGAGACGGCACTAAAGAAGACCTAAACATTGACAAATTACACAAGGTTGTGATGTATGCAGTAGAAAACCTCACTGGAGTAAGTGCATCACAAGTAGAAATCAACAGCCGGATACAATTCTATGACGGCATTAATTCAACTGATATACAAGAAACTTTGATTAAAAGTACAGCAGATCTTATATCAGAAGAAACACCAAACTATCAATATGTTGCTGGTAGATTAATCAATTACCATTTGCGTAAGCAAGTATACAACACATTTGAACCACCATGTCTTTGTGATATTGTACAAAAAAATATTGATGCTGGTTTTTATGATCCAGAATTTGTAGAACTATACACAAAAGAAGAAATCAATGTATTGCAATCTTATATTAAGCATGACAGAGATGAAGATTTAACCTATGCGGCTATGGAACAATTTCGTGGCAAGTACCTAGTACAAAATAGAAGTACAGGTGAGATATACGAAACACCACAAGTAGCATATATGATGATTGCGGCAACATTGTTTAGCAAGTACCCTGCTAAGAAAAGAATGGCGTATGTGAAAGCATACTACGATGCTATTAGTACATTTAGAATTAGTTTACCTACACCAGTAATGGCAGGTGTGCGTACACCACAAAGACAATTTAGCAGTTGCGTACTCATTGAAACTGATGATAGTTTGGATAGCATTAACGCAACGTCTAGTGCTGTAGTTAAGTATGTAAGTCAAAAGGCAGGCATTGGTATAGGTGCAGGTAGTATTAGAGCAATTGGTTCTAAGATTAGGAGTGGAGACGCAACTCACACAGGAGTTATTCCCTTCTACAAACTATTCCAATCAGCAGTTAAGTCTTGCTCACAAGGTGGAGTAAGAGGTGGAGCGGCTACACTATACTATCCTATTTGGCATTTAGAAGTTGAAGACTTGCTAGTATTAAAGAACAACAAAGGTACAGAAGATAACCGTGTAAGGCACATGGACTACGGTGTACAGTTTAACAAATTAATGTACGAAAGACTTATTAGTGGTGGCAATATTACATTGTTCTCGCCTAAAGATGTTCCTGGTTTATATGATTCATTCTTTACCAACCAAGATAAATTTAAAGAATTATATGAAGCGGCAGAACGTAAAACAAGTATTAGGAAAAAGTCTATTCCTGCCATTGAATTGTTTAGTTCGTTTGTTCAAGAACGTAAAGATACAGGAAGAATTTATTTAATGAATGTTGACCATGCTAATACCCATGGAGCATTTATAGAAGACTTAGCACCAATTAGACAAAGTAATTTATGTTGTGAAATTAATTTACCGACTAAACCGCTTTCACATATTAATGATAAGGAAGGTGAAATCAGTTTGTGTACATTAAGTGCAGTAAATTGGGGTGTTATCAAAGACTTTGAGGAAATGAACAAAGTATGTAAGTTAGCAGTTAGAGGGTTAGATGAGTTATTAGACTATCAACAGTATCCTGTGTTAGCGGCTGAACTCAGCACAATGAATAGACGTCCATTAGGTATTGGTATTATTAACTTTGCTTATTGGATGGTTAAACACGACATGACATATCAAGAGCCTAACTTAGAATTAATTGATGAGTGGGCAGAAGCATGGAGTTACAGTTTAATCAAAGCCAGTAATAAACTAGCAATGGAAAAAGGTGCTTGTCCTAAGTCAATGGAAACAAAATACGGACACGGTATTACTCCTAACCAAACATACAAAAAAGATTTAGATGAACTAGTTAAACACAAAGAAAGACAGAATTGGAAAGAACTAAGAAAGAATCTAGTAGAACATGGTATAAGAAACAGTACGTTAATGGCACTTATGCCTGCTGAAACATCCGCACAGATTAGTAATAGCACAAATGGTATTGAACCACCACGTGGATATATCAGTATTAAGCAAAGTAAACACGGCGTATTAAAACAAGTAGTACCAGGCTTTCCTTACTACAAAAACAAATACGACTTGTTATGGGACCAAAAGTCTCCGCAAGGCTATTTAAAAATAATGGCGGTGTTACAAAAGTACATAGACCAAGGTATTTCGGTAAATACATCGTATAATCCAGAACACTATGAAGACGAAAAAGTACCAATGAGCGTACTGATTCAGGACCTCCTAATGTTTTATAAGTATGGCGGCAAACAGTTATACTACAATAACACATACGATGGCCAAGGTGAAATTGATATTAACAAAGATGACAAATTAGAAGATTTGCCAATGGGGGAAATCGATGACGAAGACTGCGAATCGTGTAAAATTTAATGAGCGTACTTAATACTAAATCAAAATATACTGACAAAAGTAAAATGTTTTTATCAGAAGACATGGGCATTCAGCGATTTGATGTTTTAAAATATAGACAGTTTGATAAACTCACAGAAAAACAGTTAGGGTTCTTTTGGCGTCCAGAAGAAGTTGACATTACCAAAGACAGCAAGGATTTTAAAGACTTAACAGACTTTGAACAACACATCTTTACTAGTAATTTAAAAAGACAAATACTGTTAGATAGTGTACAAGGACGATCACCTAACTTGGCGTTACTGCCAATTGTCAGTCTACCAGAATTAGAAACTTGGATTGAAACTTGGGCATTCAGTGAAACAATCCACAGTAAAAGTTATACACATATTATTAGAAATGTGTACCCAGATCCTAGTAAAGTGTTTGATGAGATGATGAGCATTAAAGAAATCATTGATTGTTCAGACAGTATAACACAATACTACGATTCATTAATTGAGTATAACAGACTTAGAGAAAACGGCAGTTCTAAATACAGCGAGTATGAACACAAGAGACGTATTTGGATGTGTTTAATGAGTGTAAACATTTTAGAAGGTGTACGTTTTTATGTATCTTTTGCTTGTAGTTGGGCATTTGCTGAACTTAAGAAAATGGAAGGTAATGCTAAGATTATAAAACTTATTGCTAGAGATGAAAATGTTCACCTGGCAAGTACACAACAAATGCTAAAACTTTTACCGCGTGAAGATAAGGACTTTGAAAAAATATCCAAAGAAACCTATGATGACTGTACACAATTATTTTTAGATGCAGTTGAGCAAGAAAAGAAATGGGCGGACTATTTGTTTAAAGATGGTAGTATTATTGGATTAAATGCAGAACTATTAAAACAATATGTAGAATACATTGCAGGTAAAAGAATGCATGCCGTAGGGCAAGAAAAAATTTTTAACACTGGAACTAATCCGTTACCTTGGACACAAGCATGGATTACAGGTGGCGAAGTTCAAGTAGCACCACAAGAAACTGAAATAAGTAGTTATGTAATTGGTGGTACAAAACAAGATGTCGACAAAGAATCCTTTAGCGGCTTTTCATTATAATATAAATATTCACACACAGAGGAACACATGTTAGTAAATAAATCTCATACAAAAGGTGACGTTGTCACAATCAAATTAACCAGCGATACAGAAATCATTACACGTTTTATCAGGCAAGATGAAAATGGTATCACAATAGAAAAGCCTATGGCAGTACAAATTACTCAACAAGGATTAGGATTAATGCCGTGGTTGTTTAGTGCTGATGCTTCTAAAGAAATTACTATTTCAAATGAAAAAGTGTTTTGCACTATGGATACACTAAAGGATCTTGCTGATCAGTATCTTGAAGGCACTACTGGAATAAGTTTAGCAAAGGCTTAAATAGTAGACAAATCCAAACGGTGTTCAGCAATCAAAGATTGTTTTTCATCTTCACTTAGTTCTGTTCTACCGGGATTGTTTGGAAATACACAACAAGGTTGCACATTGTAAAAACTGTTATTTTCTTCGCACCATTCTCTTCTATAGAACTTGTCAGTACCGTATTTGTCCCATTCGATATGAAGTTTTTTAGCAGGGTCTTGTATTACTGTTATCATATCTTTACCAACTTGCACATTAGTATCTCTCTGTAAGCGATCTAAATATCTACCTTCAAATAAACCATAGGCAGGAAATGCCTCAGTATATTCAGGGTGGTCATTATGCCATTGTTCCATTTCCTGTGGACCAGCCGTTAAAGGCTGATATACACTGAATCTATCTGAATAATTATCACTAATCCATTTCTTTTCATTTTCCCATGGGTCTCCTACATCATATTTGCCCATATTAGCAACTTCGTTGCCGTCGGTAATCTTAAGTATGTTGTCGCCGCCGTTATATGACTTGTACATAATATTGTCTATTTTGCAATAAACAAAACCTTCTGCTTGATTGTGGGTCCATTCTAGTTTCATACATGTATTTATTATGATAAATAATATTACTATGTCAAAAGCCGCACTTAATGGAATATCAGTTGCAGGAGGTCCTGCAGTTGCATCAGCAACAAAAACAACTATTGAATCTTTACAGCCTGTAAGAATAGACGATTCAGTTACAGGGCACGGTGATTCACCGCATGGCAATCCCACAGTTGCAGAAGCCTCATCTAAAGTTAGAATTGAAGGTAAATTTGCTTCAAGAGTAGGAGATGCCGCTTCATGTGGCCATGCATTAGAAAGTGGTGCTAGTAGAACAAACATTGGATAAACTATTTAATAACAAATGTGAACTAGACGAACGCAAATATTTCAAAGTTTTGCGTGACGACATAGATAAGACCGAACTTAGAGAATACAAAAAAGACATTCTATATCTTGGTGGCGAAATTGAGCGACAAAAAGCATTAACTACTCGTGCAAATACAAACAAAACTTTATCGGAGTTTGACGACAGTTACGAGTACATTGTCTCCACTGTAAAAAAAGATCTTAATTATAAAAACTTTGATGACCTATTCGAAAAGGTATATAGAGAAAAGTTAGAGTCAATACCTCATAATGTTTTCATAAGTGGTGGTATTGATAGCACCACATTATATAACGTGCTTAAACGCAAGGACATTGCGTTTAAACCGTATTGTATACGATACAAATCGCAGGGCACAGTATTCAACGATTATGAAATAAAAAATATTGCTGACGATGTTGTAACAATAGATTTTGATATTTTAAAGTTTTTTGATAGTGGCGATTTTTTAGAAACAGCACAAAAATATCATTGCGTTACTCCACAGTTTTTACCATTATTAAAAGCATTTGAATCAATAGACGGGCCTATAATAGAAACATCAAGTGCACCAAATGGCAGTATAAATAACAATGTATCAGTTGATAGATTAAGTACAAAGTACTTGTCTTATAGATATGCTCTAGATTTAAGAAACGACAATAGTATATTTAATTTTTATAGAAGTCATCATTTTATAGATCAATTATCTACAAATGTGTATAAAAAGTTAAATAGCAAATATAAAAGAGATGTATCGCGAGGAGCAGGCGTAGATGCATGGGATCAGGAATACAACATCAAAATACAATTATATAAAAATATTTTTGATACAGTTGGCCATAAGGCTGTCAAATTCACTGGTTTTGAGGCACTGAAAACTTGGTATGCAGATAAATATATAGGTAACGATCCTTATCTGCAAGTGTTCGATAAACATTTTAGACAACCATTGCTAAAACGCAACATTGACAAGTTTAAGGATTTATTAATTATAAACATATTAAAGGGATAATAAAATGGCTGTTAAATCATATATCGTATCGTTTGAACACGAACACATAGATGGTGATTCTGTTACTTTTAACCAGTCTGGGACAGAATCTGCACTAACGGGTGCAGGTGCAACAATAGATAGTAGTTTTGATCATGCTAAGTCTGGTATGTACAAGATAGATATTGACGAGACTAACATAAGTAGCATTTCATCACTTTCAGGTTACGTTGCATCAGAAAATGTAACAGACCAAGCAGATGCCACACTATTAATAAGTGAAGCAACAAGCGAATGGCACAAACAAAGAATAGTAACTAGAAACTTACCACTAAGGACAACATTTGATCCTGTATATACAGGCTCTGGCTCAATGGTGTATTTAATGGACAGTGGTGTTGACCAAGGTCACCCAGAGTTCTCAGGAAAAAGTTTTGAACCTATATATTCAGTATTAGAATCACCCGGTGGATTTGCTGAATTTATAGAAGACGGCAACGCCGGTACAGATTTTGATACATCAGACAAACACGGTCATGGAACAGCAATGGCTAGTTTAATCAATGGTGCTACATACGGTGTAGCCGGAGATGCCACAATAGGAATTGTAAAAATTTCCGATCCCTCAGTAGATGGCGGTGCTATCAAATTAGAAAATGTACTAAATGCATTCAAGGCAATGAGATTAGCAGACATTAATTTCCTTGATTCCAGTCTTGAATCCTCTTATACTAATACACCAACTGTATGCATGGCTTGGAGTTTTCCAAAATCACAAGTACTAGACAGATATGTTTCCTTAATGCAAAATCGCGAAGGCTTCTTAATGGTTGCCGCGGCAGGTAATAATGGTGCTGATGTTGATAATTATTCACCAAGCGGTATCAATGAAATTTTAACAGTAGGCGCAAGTGACAGTTCAGATAACGTACCTTCATTCTCAAATGATGCAGGTGCTATCGTAGAACAAGGTACTGGACTACAAACAAACGGTGGTGAAGAAGTTGATGTATTTGCTCCAGGTGTTGCAGTAAACTATGCAGACATCAGCAATAGATTAAATGACAGCAATTATACAGGCGTTACAGGCGATGACTTAAAAACTACAGGTAGTGGAACAAGTATATCTTGTGCCATAGTTGCAGGTATGGGTGCTATGTCTTCACAAAGATTTGGAAGTGCTAGGGCAACAGCAAATGCACTCAAAGAACTAATTATCGAGCAATCATTAACTGGACTACTTTTCCAAGATCCAGCATTATACAGTAGTACACCAAATAACATCGTGTTTGCAGAAAACGAATATTATGCAACTGTTTGGAATACAGCCGCTGGTAATTTAGGTGACTTCCTATTAACAGGAGCAGGCGATATTAATATTAGTTTAGATGTAGCAAATACTGTAACAGATATTTCTGGTTCAGAGTTTGCCGCTATGCCTCCAGCATTAACTTTAAGTGGTAATGCATCAGCAGGTTGGAATATTACAGCAGATACTAGTGTAACAGGTACTATGAGCAACACAACCATTTATAACTTTATCCTTACAGCAACCAAAAACGATAATACCAAATACAACAGACATTTTTCAGTAAGTTTGTTTGGTGGTAGTGAAATTACAGAAGATGAAAGAACTGCAGGTAATGAAACATACTTTGTAAACGATGGCGGCACATTAAGTGAAGTTGTTTATGGTTCAGGTCAATATGCAGGTAGACAGTTAAAATAAAATTAATTTATAATAAAAAGTAGGCTGGGAACAGCCTATTTTTTTGACTGTACAAAATAAATACTACTGTGGAAACAACCAATATATCATTTGAAACTATTTGTCACGTATGGCAGAAACATTTATGGCAAAATAGAGTAAGTCCAATTGAAACCCATAGTGCTATGACTTGGCCATATGATGGAAATCCACTAGAATTTGACATGGATATTTTTGACTATGAGCCTTCATTTTTTGGTGTAATTACAAATGGTAGAGTTGTTGGTGTAAACAGCGGCCACAGAACAAAAGACAATATTTATAGAAGCAGGGGAATTTGGGTTGACCATGATGTTAGAAAAAAAGGTGTTGCTCAATTACTATTTAATGCTACAGAAAAACAAGCAATCAAAGAAGGTTGTAATATGATATGGAGCATACCTCGTAAAAGTGCCTTACCGGCATATACTAAATTTGGCTTTGAAACTATAGGTAACTTTTTTGATGAAGGCATGGAGTTTGGGCCTAACATTTATGTGACTAAGGTGTTAAATGTATCCAACTAAAGTACACGGACCACGTCCGGAGCACCTGCCTAAAGACATTACTATACAATGGAGCATGGGAAACAGTTGTAACTTTGAATGTGAATACTGCCCTACCCAATTACACGATGGCAGTTTAGGTTGGCACGACACAAACAAGTATATTGATATAATAGAAAAAATATGTAAACACTATCAAGAACAAGACAAAGTAGTAAACTTTGAATTTATTGGCGGTGAAGTCACAGTTATACCTGGCTTTATTGATATACTAGAAAAAGTAAAAGAGTACAACGGACACAATATAATTTTTACAAATGGTAGCAGAACAGTTAATTGGTGGAGCAAAGCAAAGCATTTAATTGATGACTTAGTTATCAGTTACCACCCACAATCAATGGATGAAGACTCGCTTATAGAAATTGCAGAAGAAATAAAAGACTCAGTATATACAAGTTATCAATTAGCAGGTGTAAAAGATTACTTACCTAGATTAGAACTGTTAGCAGAGAGGCTTAGAACAGTATATAAGCATAGTACAGTACAAGACTACTGGGGTGTTAATATTGCAATAAAAACCATGTACAAAAAACTATTAGGTCCAGGTGCTAAACAAGATACATTTTATGACTATAGTGGCAATGATTGGCGTATTTTAAATTTACCTACATGGAAAGAAAATCCAGACACGCCCCCACCACCACCAGATCCAAATGCACCGCCTCCACCAGAGCCGCACCCAGGTAGATTTTTATTTACATACCAGACACCTGAAGAAACAAACTACTACAATGCAGATCAAATTATGGATCAAGGACTAAACAAATTTCAGGGAATGATGTGCCACATAGGTGAGCGAGGTTTTAATATCGACATGCGTGGCAACATTGTTAGCAGTTGGTGTGGTGCAAAAACTTACGGAAATGTATTTGAAAAAGATTTTGAATTACCTACACCTGATGGTGTAGTGTGTCCACATGAACATTGTAATAATCCAAAAGATATCCAGATTCTCAAAACTGCCTAAAACCCCTATAAAATCAATAACATAATATAAATAGACTGTATAAAAGGATATAACTTACTTTTATATTATTTTTGCCCACATTCAAGATAAAAATTAATAACATGCTAGGTTGTGTGTTGTGTTATTCTATTTTTGGGCATATACAACAGACAACAAATGGAAAAACTTAGAGACAAAGCAGAGTTATTTACACTAATATCAATATTTTTATTCAGTGTTATCGCACTAACACCTGTAACATGAAATATGCTTTATGTTACATGATGCTACTATTTGCCGCACAGACTGATAACATAGCAGGCATTTTACGTGGCTTACGAGATGTAAATCATACACCTTATTATTTGGAACCTAAAAATGAACATTAATCGACTTTTAAAAACAATTTACAAATACTGGATAGCACCATGGCACCCGATCAAGTAAGAGACGCAACACCTGAAGAACAAGCAGAGTGGTTTGAAACAGACTTCTTTATGAAAGGTGACTTTGATGTACTACAAATGTTTGTGGTTATACCAGCAGTAATCCAAGTAGTAGTATTTGGCTTAATGTTAGCAGTAATGTATTTAAATACATTCTTCTTTTGATCAAAGAAGCAATACAGGCCGTTGTTGGTGTAGGCAAAGACAACAGCCAAATAAAAATCACACCCTTGCGAGTTCTTCTATTTGCATTTTTAGTAGCAGGAATATTTTTAGGCACAATTACATTGTTGCTTTTGTTTGCTTCTTTTGTAACAAATTAAGGATTTAATAAACCAATTTATCTGGCAAATAAGGTAAATACATGTAACAATTTATTAAAGTAAAAAATATGTCAAATAAAACACCATATGAAATCCGTCTAGAACTTATCCAAGAGGCTAGGCTTATTCTTCAAGCAAAAGCAAACAAGCCTGAGTACATGCCAACGGCAGAAGAAGTTATTGAAGAAGCAGAAAAACTTAATAAGTTTGTATCCAAAAGACCCGAATAATCACTCTCCTATCAAGTAAATAATATCTAGTAACGCCACCGTAACTCAGTTGGTAGAGTAACTGATTTGTAATCAGTAGGTCGTCAGTTCGAGTCTGACCGGTGGCTCCATTTATATAAATAAATGCGACTCACAAATAACAGGAACACAAATGGCACGGAATAAAAAGTCCAGAAATAAAAAATACGATCCAGAAAAATCACAGAATACAATTAAAGGTTCTCAAGACGTTAAATCAGGTATATCTGAGGATCTTACACCTCAACAAATAGCAGAGCAAGAAACACTTTTTAATCTATTAGAAAGAAAGATTGAAATTCCTGTACAAAGTTTTGAAAATAAACATCTGTTTATTGCAACACCGTGTTACGGTGGTCAAGTAACAGAACCGTATCTTAGAAGTATGGTTAGACTTATTTTGCTTATGAATAGATTCAATGTTAAATTTACAATGAGCACACTAGCAAATGAAAGTTTAATTACAAGAGGTAGAAATACCCTTGTTAGTTTCTTTATGGAAAATAAAGATGCAACACATCTAATGTTTATTGATGCTGATATTGAATTTAATCCTGAAGATGCACTTAGAATGTTAGCATACGATAAACCAATTATTGTTGGTGCATATCCTAAGAAAGCATTAAACTGGGATAGTATCTTACAAGCGGCTAGAACACCTGGATTAAATGAGACCCCACAGACTATTGAAGGACATAGTTCTAATTATGTTACAAATTTTGCATTTGCAGAGGATGAAAACGGCAATAAAATACCTTCAGTACAAATTAAAGATAACTTAATTAAACTCTTAGATGGCGGTACAGGATTTATGACAATTAAGAAAGAAGTTATACAAACTATGTTTGACAAGTATCCTGAAACAAAGTATAACAATGATTTAAACATTGATCAAAAGTTTGAGCCATTTATGTATGCATTGTTTGATTGTATTATTGATCCAGAAAGCAGACGTTACTTGTCAGAAGATTATACATTCTGCAGACGTTGGCAACAAATCGACGGAGATATTTGGCTAGATCCTAGAGTAAGCCTTAATCATGTTGGTCACTATACATTTAATGGTAATGTTAGAAAAATGCTTACAGGTGAAGCAAGAGTGCAACAACAATATGTATCACCTGACGATAGACCATTTGTTATTGGTGCATCAGATAAAGTTACAGAACAACCACAACCACAAAAATCCATACAAATAAGTAAAAAGAAATGAAAAAAATAAGTGTACTATTAGCAACAAGACAAAGAACAGAAATGCTTGATAAAAGCATTGACAGTTTATTAAAAAATGTAAGCAATACAGATAATGTTGAAATTATGTTAGGTATTGACAATGATGATCACGAAACATTAGATTTTGTACAGTCAGATGACTTTCAAAATAAAATGCAAGATGAATATAACGTTGATGTACAAGCAGTAGTATTTGATAGACTAGGTTATAAAAATTTACATCAATATATGAATCAACTTTGGGGTAAAGCAAATGGCGAATGGCTAATGCTGTGGAACGATGATGCTATTATGGAAAGCAAAGATTGGGATTTAGAAATAGGCAAATTTGATGAAGAATTTGCATTACTTAAATTTAATCAAACAAATCATGACCACCCATACGCATTGTTTCCTGTAATACCCACAGACTGGTGCAGACTTATTGGTACCTTTAGTATGAATTCACAAAACGATGCTTGGCTTAATTTAATTGCTAAACCATTAGGTATTATTAAAGATATTCCTGTAGATGTATTACATGATAGATTTGATCTTACTGGTAATAATGACGATGAAATATTTAGAAGCAGAGAATATGCTGAAGGAAATCCGCAAGATCCAAATGATTTAATGAGCGAAAATAATATCAGAATGAGAGATGCAATTATACACAAGATTGCATGGTATTGTAACCGTATAGGGCAAACAGAAACTAGCGATTACTTCGATAAAGTAAAAGCAGGGGATTTAGATCCTTTTGAAGATTGGAAAAAAGTTAGGGAAAGTGCAGTAGGATTAGGCTCTGGTTTATAAATAGTAGCATGGCAAAGAAAGATAAAAGACGAACAATAGTATACCTAATACCGGAAGGCGAAACAAGGGATCACCACACATATCATTATACCGCAGTGAAAACAAAAGCACTGGTAATTGAAAATAGAAAATTAAAACTTAAAAAATTTAATCCTGTTAAGCAAAAACACGAGTATTTTGTAGAAGCAAAACTACCACCACATAGCAAATAAATAGTTGACATATACTATAAATAGTAGTATAATAAGGGCACTATGGAAGAAACAATAAAAATATTTGTATACGGCACACTGAAATCAGGCAATTCTACACGAGGATTAGATAGTCCTCAATTTGCAGACATTGATAAAACAAAGTTAGGTATTGCTAAAACTACTGGAAGTAAATTCAACATGGTTGACTTAGGTGCATTCCCAGGAGTAATTGTAAACGGCGAGCATGATATAGTTGGCGAAGTTTGGGAAGGTGGCAAAGACTTCTTAGAACTATGCGATAGCATTGAAGGACACGAGGGCGATAAACTAAACAATTTCTATCACAGAGATTTAGTTGGTACCACAGAAGGCCCAGCATACATATATCATTTAGACCCTTGGTATTGGAGTGATTACGGAGACGATTACGAAAATGTTCCTAGTATCACATTGTCTAATAACACACTAACTTGGAACAGATAATGGAATACGCATCACAATGGAATACTACTCTAGTAGATCCTAAACACCCAGTATTAAGAAATGAATGCACAATAGACCCGTTGACTACTGACATAGTGTGGCAAACAGTTGAGCAAGAAATGTTTAAACTCATGCATGAAAGACTAGGCCTAGGCCTTGCCGCACCGCAACTTGGTAATCCTGTAAAAATGTTTGTAATGAGACACAGCACAGAAGGTGACATTGCTGTTTACAATCCTAAAATTATAAATGTGTCTGAAGAAAAAGTTACATTAGAAGAAGGATGCTTAACATTTCCAGGATTGTTTTTTCATATAACTAGACCCGAAGGCGTACAAGTTACTTTTCAAAACAGAAAAGGCGAAGAGCAAAGCATGGAACTAATTGGAATGGATTCACGTTGCTTTCAGCATGAAACCGATCATTTACATGGTATACTTAATCTAACGTATGTGAGTGATCTCAAATTACAACGTGCAATAAACAAAAGAGATAAACTCATTAAAAAATATTCCAAGATGAAAAGATCAGTTAGTCGTGTATGATTCCGAAATACATATATGACATTCCTAGTTTTATGTCTAAATCAGACTTAGAATCTATTTACGACTTAGCATATACATTACCAAGCAATAGCAATATATTAGAAATTGGCTGTTTTTTAGGCAGTACTACTTGTACATTAAAAGAAGCAAGACAAGATTCTAATTTATATTGCGTAGACAAATGGACAAATGAAGAACATAATGATTATTTAATAGGATATGATAGGAAGACAATATATGAAAACATAGAGTCTGATAAAAATACATGGAGGCAAAATACAAAGCATTTAAAAAATGTTTTTATGTATCATGAAAAGTCGCTAGATGTTGAATTTGATAAAGACTTAAAATTTGATTTGATATTTTTAGACGGTGACCACACATATGGTAATGTAATGGGGGAATTGATAAAATTTTCTAGTCTATTAAAACCAAACGGTATATTAGCAGGTCATGATTACGGATGTGCACCATGCACAAACGCAATTACAAAATTTGCCACAGATAATAATTTAGCAGTATGGACATTATTAGATAGTGTATGGTACTATAAACCTTATAGGACTAGGCAGAAATGAATTATCCTTTTTGGGTCTTTGATTGGAATCGTGTAAGAGACTATCAAGAACAATACCCACTTTCAAAAGAAATATTTAAACACCCATTAAGTTTATGGTATGGTAATCGTAGTGCAAAACCTATTAAAGGTTTAGATAAAAGTTTACGCAGATTATTTAAACGTAGTGGTGATAAAATGCCTATACTTGTAGTGTACAACATGCCTAACAGAGACATTGGGCAATACAGTAAAGGTGGTGCCCAAACCCATGCTGAGTATCTAGAATTTATACAAGACTTTTCTAATGGCATAGGCAACAACAAACCAATTGTTGTATTTGAACCAGATGCTATTCCACATTTAACACACTTAGATAAAAGCGAAGCAGATAGTAGAATACAATTGATTAAAGAAGCATTAGAAATATTAACACAAACAGGTGCATTTGTTTATATAGATGTTGGGCACAGTAACTGGTTAAGTCCCGAAGAAGTAAATCTTTATTTAAATAAAGTTTCCAATACTAAAGTAAGAGGCTTTAGTGTTAATGTAAGTAACTATAGAACAACATTAGAGTCGGCAAAGTGGGCAAACAAAATATGCGAACTAAGACCGCATGATTATTATGTTATAGATACTAGCCGTAACGGCAATGGTCCACATGGTAACGATTGGTGTAATCCACCAGGTAGAGCATTAGGAGAGTCGCCTACATGCGATACAGGATTAGAAAAATGCGATGCTTATCTGTGGATTAAAATACCCGGTGAAAGCGACGGTAAATGCAATGGCGGACCAAGAGCAGGAAGAATGTGGGGCGAAATGGCCGAGGAACTAGTAAGGAATACAACATGGATTTAAACTTTTTTATAATGGATAACTTTTATACTAACCCTGACCAAGTTCGAGAATTTGCACTTAGTAGAGAATTTATTACAGAAGGCAATTACCCTGGATACAGGACTGGCCCAGAAGAAACACAACAACATAACTATTTAAAAACATTTTTTGAAGAAAGTATAATTAAAAAACCAATTTCGTATTGGCCGGAAGAATATAATACTGCATATCAAATTACCACACAAGAATCTAAAACATGGATTCACCACGACGAAACTACATGGGCGGCAGTATTATACTTAACACCAGACGCACCTGCAGAATCAGGTACTGGTATTTATAGACACAAACCAACAGGCATATACGAATGGGACGGTGTTAAAGATTCTGCATCTGATTTTAATAATTCTGATTTTCTAGGTGAGGAACATATGGACCAATGGGAACAGATTGCATTTGTTGGTAATGTGTATAATAGGCTAGTATGTTACAAAGGAAGCCTATACCATAGAAGTGTATTACCTGGATTTGGAACAGATAAATATTCAGGTAGATTGTTTCAAACATTCTTTTTTAGTACACAGGAATAGTATGGATAGTTATTGGCAATGGAATAAAGAAAACTTTGATTGGCATTACGATCCTGCGTCTAAACATTCCGATGTGCAATATGTAGGAAAATATATATCTAATCCAACAACGTTGCTTACAGACGTTGTAAGTGCGTCTAGTGATGCCTTATCCGACGACGATGCATACGATGAAGTAAGTATCAAAGGTACTCCTTACAACAAAGAAGCCGCAGAAATAATGGAAGGATATCATAACGATTTAACTCGAGCAGGGTTTACTCCACATAATACAGGCGGCAGACAAACATGGAATGTATGCGATACATTTCGTAGAATGGGAGAGTTAAGTGGATTAAAAAACCCACAAATAATGTTTTTAGAACAACCACCAGGAAAAGCAATTCCTTGGCATAGAGATAGTTATAATAATTATAGACGTAACTTTGCTAAAGTTAGTGATGATACAGAAGTAATACGTTACTTAGTACAACTAAATGATTGGCAATGGGGACATTATGTTAGTGTTGGCAATGATGTACTGCACCAATACAGCATAGGTGACATACATTGTTGGAAAGAAGGCATATATCATGCTACAGGAAATGTAGGATATTGGCCTAGATGGAGTTTAACTATTACTGGCCAAGTAACACCCGAGTCATTGCATTTACACCAACCTAAAGAAATACTGATATGACATTTGTAGTAGGAAGTCCGTGTGTAGGCTGTAAAGATACCGCCTGTGTCACTGTGTGCCCAGTAGATTGTTTTTACGAAGGCCCTGACATGCTTTACATTGATCCGGATGAATGTATTGACTGTGCATTATGTGAACCTGAATGTCCTGTAGAAGCAATATGGAGCGATGACGAACTTCCAAACGAACAAATTCCTTTTATTGATATTAATATCAAAGGTTCTGAAAAATATAGAGATGCTAACATAGTGGATCAACAAGAACCATTAGCACATAAATCACCATATACTACTGCTGAAGCAATCAAGGTAGTACAGATAGATTAGAAAAAAAGATAAATACTACTATGGACCGTTCAAATATCATAGTAGTATACCCAGGTAGATTCCAACCTTTTCACAAAGGACACAAATCAGTGTTCGAACATCTTAAAAAAGACTGGGCAAATGTGTATATTGCTACCACAAACAAAGTGCAACCAGGTAAATCACCATTTAACTTTCAAGATAAATTAAATTTTATGCAACTGCTAGGCATCGACAGTAATGAAGTACTAGAAGTAAAAAATACATACAATGGACAAGAATATATAGACCAATTTGGCAAGAAATTTACTGCTAGTGATACAGGATTGATCATGGTTGTTAGCGAAAAAGATATGGTAGATGACCCAAGATTTAACTTTCCTAACATGGGTGTATCACTTAAAAAAGACGGCAATCCTGCATATTTACAAAAATTTACACATGAAGATGACATGAAAAGCATGGCTGAGCATGGTTATATTATGACTGCTCCTATCTTTCCATTTAAAATAGCAGGACACGATTTAGATAGTGCTAGTCAAATTAGAGAACTAATGAAAGGTGATGAAGAACTAGCAAAACAGGTTTTTGTGGACTTATATGATAAATACAACGAAGACTTATTTAAACTTATACGAGAGAAACTTATGATAACTGAACAAGAAATATTAGATTTAAACTATATGCGTAAAATGGCAGGTTTAAACGAAATAGATGTCGAGGACGACGACTATGCAGATGCACCAGGATACAAGGAAATGCCTATGTTTGACCAATTAGGAAAAATCATAGACAGTGACGAGATGTCCAAAGATGGCGATGACATAAAAAATCCTAAATCAACTGTGAAAACAGATGACGGTTCAGAAGTTGAAGTAAGTGTAGGCGAAGCAAAAGCAGTTAGAAAAATGTTAAACATGCTGGGCTCTAATAGAGGAGCAGATGCAAAATCACCTAGAGAAAAGTTTCAAGATGCAATTCAAAAAGAAGAAGGTTTAACAAATATGATTGAATTTGCTAATTCAAAAGGATTAGTAGAAGAAAGTGACGTAGTAGACGGTGAGGAATACGCATTAGAAGATTTAGACTTAAATGATATCAGATATGACTATGGTGTTAAGCCAGTATCAGAAGGTGGCAATGCATTTGATATAGCAATGACAGATTCAGAAGATATTATTATGACATGCCAAGATCAAGAAGAATGTTTAAAAGAGTTAGAAGCATTAATAGTAGATAATGCAGATGAGTGGGATAGCAAATATGCAAACGAAGTAGTGCAAGACTACATCACATTGGTAGTTGATAAAGGTATTGAAGGTGCCAAAGAATATGTAGAGCAACAAGATAAAGAACCAGAAGGTGCACCATTAGAAAGTAAAGGTTCAAAGCCTGACTACATTGATATAGACGGCGATGGCGACAAAGAAGAGCCAATGAAAAAAGCAGTCAAAGATAAAAACAAGAAAGACGAAAGTTTTGACGCAAGTGCAGAACAAAGTCGTGAAGAAGAAGCATACGAAGAATTAATGAATGCCCTACAAAGTGGTGGTGAAGAAGCATACGCAGAAGCATGTGGTTTATCAATGGAAGAACTTGATCAGGAAATGGGCGAGATTTCCAGAGACTTAAACTTACACATGGATGATGACAGAGATGAAATTATTCAAAGACATGCTGAAGATACTGTAGATAGTGCAGATTGGAAAGACCATGGCGAACCTGAAGTAGACGAAGATATTCAAAGAATGCGAGACCTAGCAGGATTAGGTGAAATGTTAGGTAAGGATGGTAAAAAGCCAGGAGTACCTTATAGCAAATCTACTCAAAAAGATTTAGATGACAGAATAGCAGTCGCAACTCCTCCTAAAGGCGATACTGGCGAAGCAGATGCAGAAGAAGGTGAAACAGCACGTTTCTTAAGACATATGAAAAATATAAAGAAAGCAAAGTAATATGAGTAAAGTTAGCAAAGAAGATTTAAAAAGATTACAGGAATTAGCAGGCATATACGGCCAACTATTCGAAAAAGATGCTGGTGACAGCGACAATGTAAAAGTGGCAATTGGTCATGTTGATAATGAAAGAGATATGATTAGACGCCAATTATACCAAATGGGAAAATATAGTGTAGAGATCGCAAAGACTCTAAAAGAATTGCCAGATTCAGATTTCCCAAATTGGTGGCAAGCAAAGATTACTAAAGCAGGAGCATATCTAAGTGACTGTGCTCACTATTTAGAAAACACAATGCAAGTACCGCCAGGCGATGATATGACTGGTGACGGTAGTCAAGGTGACATAGAAGTATCAGATCCAAACTACAACGACGACAGAGATCAAGACCCAAGCGGCGTAAGTTAAAAACTCCATAAATATCCATAGTAAACAAGATAAATATTACTATGGCGGCTACAAAACAAGAGCAATATATTGATAAGATATCCAGAGACGGTGCAATAGAATTTGTAGGGTCAGAAAGTCGACTTGATTTTGATTTAATGGGTAAAGATCATTTTGAATATCTATTATATCACGGACTAAACCCTAATCATGTATTATTTGATGTTGGTTGTGGTGCACTGAGAACAGGGCAGTTTGTTATTCCATATTTAGATTCAACTAATTACTTTGGATTAGATCGAATGCCAGAACTAATTGAATACGGTTTAAATGAAGTATTAACACCCGAAACTGTGTTTGATAAAACTCCTAGATTTTCTGTAAATAGCGAGTTTAATTGTGCATTTGTAGACAAACCAGTTGATTATGCATGGTGTCAAAGTTTGATGTCACATCTAAGTGTAGCAGATATAAAGCATTGCTTAAACAATGTTAAAGACACATTATCGCCTGATGGTAAAATTTACTTTACTTACTTCCAGTTAGAAGGGTTAGAAGAAAATCAAGCAAATCAACAAGCAACTCATTCCAAAGAAGATTTATTCTACAGCGAACAACATATGGATAATATTGTTGCAAGTTGTGGATTAAAGAAAATATTTAACGGTCCAATTGGCCATCCAAGAGGTCAATGGATGTACATTAGCAAGGTATAAATAAAATTATGAAAGTTGAAATATATAGCAAACCACAATGTCCTTATTGCGTTCAAGCAAAAGCATTAGCAGAAAGAGAAGGTCACAAACTAACATATAAAATGTTAGATGAGGACTTTAATAGAGAACAGTTAATGGAAACATTTCCTGGTGCTAGGACATTCCCACAAATTATAGTAGACGGTAATAAGATTGGCGGTTTTACAGAGTATAAGGCATTAGTAGACGCAAGTTAAATCTGTGTTGCTACAATGTGTATTCGATCATCATTGCTGAAATTAACTGCTGAATGCAAATAATTAGTACGCATCAAGTACGCATTTCCAGGTTCTAAATTGTAATGTTTAATAGAGATATCAGTACCTGTATCACTTGCTACAGGCTTATCCGTGTAGAACATTAAAAAGTTTTGATCGTTCGTTATAACAGGTATGTGTAGGCGCATTACATGGTCTGTGCCGTCATGATGAACACTATAACATGTGCGTCTTGCTTTATTCATTATACGCCATCTACAGTAATTAGGTGCTAAACTTTGTATTAATTCGCCTATATAACGGTCTTTTATGCTGTTATTAATAGTAGTAAACTCGTGTTCGCTATAGTTTAAATTAGCAATTTTGCCTATGCTACAATCCCAATCGTCATTGCCTGTGATACTTGTAAGGCTGATTTGTTGATTAGGCCACAATGGTGTTAACCCAAGTATATACTCGACATCTTCTAATAATTGTTTTTGATCTATTTGTATAGATAGTTTGTTTATATATTCCATGGTACTAACTTAAATCTCTCTTTTGGTAAGCCTAAGTATTTAGTAGTCCATTTGCTTTGCCCAACAAAATCTAAGTGTGCCCATTCTTCTTTTTTAGCAAGTTTTTCTTTGGCAAAGTTATTCCAATCTGTATTTACTAATAGTTCTTCTATGACAGATTTTTTACTTTCTACTTCATCTAAACTATTACTATCCCATTCGTAATGAAATAACTCCATAGTCTTATATCTATTGCTATCAACATAATCTATACTTATATCAATACCCCACTTAGGTTTAAGTTGAGTCATTTTGTGTATAAGATGATTGCCTTCTGCCCAATGCCCTAACTGTTCTAGAGCATATCCGTGATAGCCTTTGCGTTCAAACAAATAAGAATGATTTATATGTGGACCTGTTTTACTATCACTTAGTAACCAAGGTTTAGCAATAGCACGTCTATATCTTACAAAGTATGCTTCGCCCATATTTACTTTGGCATACTCTTGTTCAAGTGGACATAAATCATAACCACTTTGATCAAATAGTTGTAATGATTCTGCATTAGGACAATGCATTTGTTCTATGGCTGTGCCCCAAGTACCTTGTGAATTAAATATATTTTTGCTTTTACTAATGTGCATGCCAATCCAAAATTAAATGTATTCTATCTTCGTCTGAGTTATTATAAACTGAATGCATATCCTGATTATCAATTTCAAATATTTCTCCTTGCTTCATATAGATAGTCTCAGATCCTACTGTGAATTCAACTTTATCATTAGTGACTATGGGTATATGTATTCTACTATTTACAGAAAAAGAATCACCTGTATCAGTGTGCGGATATATAAAACATTGTGCTGGTAGAAGAGCAAACATAACTCTTATAGGATGACCAGTTTTATAAGTATTAATTTTTTTAAATAACTCTTTAAAAAATACTTTATCAACATATTTGTCCCAATATTCTGTTTTAGGTGCACTTTTAGATGTATATTCAAACTTGATAGATTCCAAAGACCACATCAATGGAATTATATGTGTATCACTGTGAACTGCATAGTAGGAATGTCGAATTATGGAATAAGGATTATTCCAGTCATTGTTATTAGATAATTTATTAGCAATAGAATCAATATTGATATCACCAATATAAACAAATGGTTTCATCTACCAGGCGCGGCAACTCCAGTACCTTGCTTTAGTACGAGGACCCGGATTATCACAGTTGTGTCTTGCTCTAAAACTCTTGCGTCTTGCTGGATTAGACTTTTTAATTTTCATAGTCTTTTGCCCGGCTTTTTTAGCACTAGTACCACCATGTCCAAAGTTTACCTTTTTCACATTTCCTGTTTTAGGATCTTTTACATAAACTTTAAACTTCTTAACATCGCCTCTAGTTGGTTTGCCCAACTTAACTTTACGTCCTTGATATTCTGCTTCATTCTTAACTAATTTAAGTTCAGGCTTTTTATATCCTTTAAGGTAATAATCTACTTCCTTATCTGATAGTCTTGGAAAATAGTTTCTAAACTCTGTTTCTAAATCAACATCTTTACCATAACTGTTTATTATTTGCATAATAACTTCTTTGGCAGATGCATCTGTGATTTCATTGAGTTGATCTAAGCCTGCTAATTTTTTTAATTCTGCTAATTGTCTAGCACCTTCGACAACAATGTCTTCTGCTAGTTCGTCCCAACCAATTAATATGTTTTCGTTTACAACATGTAACACAGGTACAACAATACCTTCGCCATCTGCTGTTTCAATCATTAACTCGTCGCCTGCTTGTATGCTTTCTTCCTTTTTCCTCTTTTTAGGCTTATCGTGTTTGTCGACAGTATCAGTTCCAAATGTATCTTCAATTCTGCCTTCGTTCTTTTTACAAGAACCTTTTTCGCCTGCTTTTTTACCTGGGACTTTGCTGTAACCTGTCCAGCACTTTTTATATATTTTGCTATTACCATGCTGTTCGCCTTCAGCAATACCAAGTTCGTGTTTGGCATTTTTTACATAATTACTAAAACGTAAACTTGCTCTATTTTTTTTTGTTTCTCCATGTGACTGTTCCCATTCCCAGTATGTGGGCCAATCTAATGGCCTATTATCCATTGTTACTGGCAACATATAGTCACTAGTGGTTTCTATTTCTTTCCATTTATTTTCGTTCATGTTCTCTCCCATACTAGCATGTTTGGCCGCCATGTGATTTTTGTATTTTGCTGAGCCTTTCTTATGTGGGGATTTGCCTTCTAAATACTTGTCAAGATATTTTTCTTGTTGTTTTGTTCCTAATTCTTTAAAATCCTCTTCTGTTTTACCAGGATTCAACTTTTTAAAATCATCTACTGCTTTTTTATACCCTGAATTTGATCGTTGTAAAAATGGCACTTGATCTTCAGTGGTTAAACCTGCTTTCTTCATTCCTTTGGCAACTAAACTGGCTCTTTGTGCTCTGCCCAAATTTGGATATTCCTGATTAACATACTGTAATGTATCTCTAGGATCTTGGCCACTCTTCTTCAATTGCTTGGCTGTACTAGCCGCAAAGTCTATAACTGCTTCGTCGCCCGGATAGTTATCTTTTGCTTGTTGTCTTTGTGCTTGACGTTCATCATGGTCTTTAATTGCCTTCCAACTTACTGTGTCGCCATCATAAGTTAATTCACCATCGTCACAACCATAATTACCAAATCCATAACAATCTTCATTATCCTCTACATTAGGACATTCTGGACAATGGCCGTCTTTAACATACTCTGCTTCGACACTATTTGATTGTGCTAACGCATCCTGTAATTGATCGTATGCTTCTTGTCTTTCTTCAGCATCGTAATAACCATCAGGTTCGCCTATCATGTTATTTGTATAACCACCTCTTGCTGGATTATAATCAGGTGCACCCATCATCTTTTGTTCGATTTCGTTTAAATCGTTTGTCATATCTATCTCTTCATTTGCGTGGTCGTGTCCTGGACACTCGCAATCTTTTTCCATTCTGCCACAGTCTACACATTTGTTAAGTCCTTTAGCCTTATTAATAGGATCTGCATTTACATAAGGTAAATGTCCTTTAGCCTTATTAATAGGAGCCATCTGTCTCATATGTCTATCCCACGGATCTTCCTCTGCTTCTTCTATGTTTTCTGGATCTGCTTTTTTGACTGTATATTTGACTTTTGGACTTCTTTGTTGTAATTCTTCTGCCGCCTTTTTGGCATCTGATAAACTACTATACCTAGCAGTAACATCCTTGCCATCAGCAAAAATACCATAAATTGCATCACTTGGTGCTTTCTCTTCGATGTTATCATCATCCATACCTACATAACGCCAGTTCCAAGCACCTGCGCCTATGTAACCATCTTGTACATAGCCTGCCATGTGCATAGCATCATCGCTCTTTATACCCTTCTTATCAGCCCATTGACCAATGTACCAGGTACGGGTTTTAGCATCTACATCAGCAAACTTCCTGACTATTTCAGGGTTTGCCTTGGGATTGTCTGATGCGTAGTTTATTGCTTCTAGTAATGATTGTAAATTCATACTAGTATTTATCAGAACTTATTCGTCTGAAGGAGTTTTCCAAATACTTATATATCATCTTTTAGCCACATAGCAAGAGAGTATCTTTCACCCGATGTTAGCATTTTAACACCGTGTACAGAATCTATATTTGAAAAAATTACAGCATCGCCTTTATTCATTGGAATTACTTCGTTGTTGTAAACAAAATCCCCACCAGTATAAGAGGAATTTAATTGTATAATAATTGTTTTTTCTGTTGGATCTACATGGGGGACGCAAAACTCTCCTTCTTGATATCTAATCACATACATCCTATTGTCCATTGCAGATACTTGCTTTTCTAACAACTTGCTAATTTTTGATAGGATTGTATGAGATACATTAAGTTCAATTCTTGTGGGTAATAATTCTAACCTATACCAAGTGTCTAACGGTACTTCCTCGTTTTCTCTATCTATTGCTGGTGCTGTATTGATATCTAATAATGGCAACTTACCAATAAAGTTATCGCATTCTATTGGGGAAAGAAAATTTTTGATAAATTTATACTGAGTAGGCATAAATTTATTTATAGATATTTTATTGTTCTGAAGGAGTTTTCCAAACTATCTCAATGCCGCGTCTAACAAGTTCATTGCTACACTTCTGTTTGATTTTAGGCTTCTGTCCTTTGTTTAGATAATCTATTAATTCCTGTTTAGGAGTATTTTTGATGTAAAAGTGTTCTATGTTAGTACCTTTACCTTTGATGAATGTTTTTTGTGATGGTTTAAATTTTATCGGCATGTTATCTCCCTTGTCCGTTGTATTTTTTATGTGAGCGTTTTTTGTGTTTATTCATTGTAGACATGCCAATTTTACAACGTCTACCTCTGCCGCCACTGCCTATACTGGAACATTTCCTAGTTTGGGTTCTGTTTGATTTCTTTGCCGCTTTTGCCATCTCTCTCCTGGTTTAATTACAGGAATTATTTATGATGAATGATTTACTTTTTCTTTTTAAGATTGGCAACTTCTTTTTCAAGTTGTACTATGCGGTTGCCTAATAGGGGATATTGTGCTAACCATTTTTCTTCTCTACTTGCTATTTCTAAGTCGTATCGCTTTGCTACCCATTCCATGGTGTTGTCCATTTTGATTTGGAACCATACGCCCATCTTTGTGTTTTTAAACCATTGATAAAAACTACTGCCTATAATACTTGATAGTATTGCCTTAAGTGATAAGATTAATAACCAGTTCATTAACTAATTTCGTTCCTAGGATCAACCTTACCTACCGCGGCTGTATTGTTACGATGATTTGCTCTAGTAATAGGACTGTTAATAGGATTCTTGCTTACTTTTGTATTAATAGGTGCTCTTCTTTTAAATGCTGGTTCATCATACTTACTGAAATCTTGTTTAGGCTTATTAAGTTCTTTTTCTGCTCTTGCTTTGTTTTGAGCATTTTGGAATTCAGTTTGATACTTAACTAAATTTTGATTAACTGCGTCATAAGTTTTGCTACCATGCATCTGCACCATATACTTTCTAAATTCTTCGTGATTAAATACTGTTCGTGCCGCATTTGCAAGATCTCTTTGTATTTGCATATCGGCTTTAGTAGATTGTCTAGCAGGTTTTTTAGTAGTTGCCATTTGGTCTTTATTCATATACATTCCGCCCATTTTGTCTGGTGCTTCGCCTACCATTTTACCACGCATTTTATTAGGGGATTCATGTCCAGTAGTTGGTTTTACTTTCATAGTGTTTTTATCACTAGTCTTTGCATACTTCTTACTTGCATATTTTTCTTTTAATTTGTTTAATATTGGATCGTTATTTTCCACTTCGTCTTCTCCTAACTTTGAAAGGTCAATGTTCATTGGTCCTTTTCTAAAATTTTTATGTTTTTTACCTGAGACAATTTTCTCAATCTTTTTTGCTTTTCTAACGCGAGGCATTTCGCCACCGTTATTATTGAGTCCTTGTAATCCGTTTAGTGCCTCATCTATCTTCATACATGTATTTATCTCAGAGATAGAAATTTTGGCCAAAAAAATCCCCCTAAAATAAGGGGGATTTGATTTCTATCTTTGGATTATATTGAACCGTTATCTGTAACAAGTCCGTAATCTGTAGGTTGTATAGAACCTTCTGTTTCAATTTCCACGGAAACTCTGGCTGTACCTGCCGAAGCGGTACCTTGAGTTACCTCTGCTACTAATTGCACCGTTGAACTGCTTGGCCATATGTAATGGAAGTCTGATCTATATTGTCCGGCTGATGTTAAATCAATATCACTTGCCTTAAATAATAAATCTGTATCTGTGCTAGAACCAACAGTAATTGCTGTTGTGTTATTAGCATCAGTCCATGCCGCATCAACTTCGATTATAACTGCTGAGGCTCTGACTGCATTATTGACTAGGAATATATTTGCAGTACCGCTATCGTATGAAACGTTAGCAGTTGCAAAAACCAAGCCATTTGCACTAGAACTAGCACCAACACCTTTTGTACCAACGTATTGGTGAGCAACTAAAAATACATTGCTACTAATACCTGATGGTACATTATTTGGGAAGTGTAAAATACCTGCCGCATAATCGAACACCCATTCTTCATTGGAACTTAACGCATTCATCTTACTTGAATCTGCTTTAGCATTTGATTCAGTTGTATAAACCTTAGCAAGATATGTACTACCAATCGAAGGTGGTATAAAGTCTCTTAGTCTATTAGCACTACCTGGAACAACGTTACCTGTCGGATCGGCCACTGCTATCCATGTCTTACCTCCTGAAACGGTTGGGTCAGCAACCATTTGAATTGGTTCAGCAACGTAATCGCCACTGGCCGAGTTCGCACCATAATATTTCACTGGTGTGTCTGCACTACTTGTAGGTGCTGTTGCAGGTATATCTGAGGATTTTTGCCAAACGTCTTGTGCAAGGGTTAAAGTTTCACTCTTGTAAATTTCGTTAGGTCCGTCTTTGCCATCAATGTTCGTTTCGGTTACACCGTATACGACCTTCTTCCAAAGGAAATCTAATTTATCGCTATCTGTAATTGCCATTATTCATTCCTCCTTAAGAAACACTAATTGCTGATATAGAGTCTGAACTACCTAGTTTGACTCTAATCAAAACAACGTTATTGGTGGCGTTTGTTGTGCTTTCTGTACCTAATGTAATTGAAACTGAGCCGGAACTCCCACTTGCAATTGAACCATTGCCACAGCCTGCGCCATTGCCTACCCCACCTGGGTTACCTGAGCCATCATATAATGTAAATGCATCATACCATGCTCCGCCAGTTGCGTTAGGTGATGTGCTATTGCTATCACTAACCCCTGGCAATCCTATATATAGTCCTGTATAAGAACCTGTTATGCTAATACTAAAAGTACTAACGGCTGATTTGGCAAAATAGAATGTCATATACTGAGTAGCATCTTTGCCACTATAGTCTACAACATTTTCATTTGGCCAATAGCCTGATGTGTAATCAGTTTGATCAGAGGATAAAATACCTGCAACTACACCAGCCTCGTGAGCATAGCCACTTGCTGTTAAGTCTTGAGTACTGTCCCATGTTAAACTACTACTTGGAAGGTTGCCTGCGCCTAAAGGTGTATCACCTGTTGCACTTGAACCTAAGTCTACTCTATTACCGCCAGTTGCTCCTGATGGTATAGATATGTTTTGCTCATCTACATCACTGCTTCGCGCCGTGCCTGCTTTGAGTAATATTGTACCTGATACAGACTGAGAGCCTGAACCATTTACGTTTGTACCTGTTACTGTTAATGTTCCTGACGTGTGTCTGTTAGAACCATTAACATTTACTGTTAAAGCACTCAAGGATTGAGCACTTGTTGTTTGTCTGGTAATCGGAGTTGATACGCCTACGTCTGAATAAGAGTAAGACTGTGTACTGATTATGCTATCAGAGCCAGATACGGAAATAGGGTTACCATTTCTATATGTCTCTCCTGCCAAATTCGTCATTGTCAAATTGCCAATAGTTACAGCACCGCTTGAACCAAAATGTTCAATACCTGAACTGTATGCTGTTGTACCATTAGTGTCACCTGTTATAGTTCCTGACGCAACTGTTGGTGATCCTGTTAGATCATCTACTACAAAGTACACTTCATTAGTGTCACTTGTATCAGTTTTTGTCATTTGGATTCTATTCCACCCTGTACTTAGGGTCGATGCTATTCTAATTTGAGCATCACTTTCTGTATAAAATCCTGGTGTATCACTTGGTGAATCAGCATATCCGCTAACGAATAAATCAGTATAAGTACCATCTTTGTCTGTGCCGTCAAATGTAACACTACCTGAGGTAGAGCCATTGACTACAGCCGCTAACGTTCCTGAGTCTGATCTAAAGTTGTCTACTTGACTTGAATTTGGAGTTGTATCAGTAACACGAGTCACACTTGCACCTGCACTTGCTGGTAGTGTGCCTCCTGAGGTTCTATCTGGAACTGAGCCATCTGCTAGGTAAGGTGCACTTCCAACACTTGAAACTGTTAAAGTTTCACTGTTTGGAAAATCACCTGGTGCTGTTGGTACTAACAAGCCTAACGTTTCATTTAGTGTATCGATCGCACTTGAAATTTTAGTACTATCTGTTAGTGTTATTGCACCGCCGGCATAACTTCCGTCACCATAAGACGTAACGTCGCCCAAACTAATTTGGAATCCATCAGCACTACCAGATAGACCTGCGTCCATCTGTGCTTTTGTTACGAAATGACTTGAAGCAGTACCGTTTGCTCCTGCGATTGTGGCCAATGCACCAGCGGTCGTTTTAAGGATGACGTTTCCGCCATCGCTCTCGATCGTGTTGCCTCTTTTGCCTAATTCTATATTGGCGCCTACACCTTTTAATCCATAATTTTTAGTGTCTGCCATTATTTTTTCTCCACTTATATTTTTAACCGGTTATAGTATATGTGTGTATGTTTGATAAAAGTATTTATCGTAAATCAAAGAATAGTGACAGGTTACTTATTAAATACACACATGTCACTAATGTCATTACTACCTAGTACGCAAAAAAATAAGATTATGCAGTTCTATGATCGTATGAACCTAATAGATGTGTATGACTTACCTATACCAAAGCCACTAAAGCAAGGTGAGAACTTTGAAGCAATAGACTTAGATAAAATTTTAGAGTATTGTGTCAGTAACTCAATTGACCCAAGCAGGGTGGTTTTAGCAGAGCCAACATTAAACGGAATTAAAAATACACCCTTTTTACATGTACATTATCCGTTGCACCTCATAACACATTATATTATTCACGAAATTCCTGATACTACACCAACTAAACATTTTAATTTCTTAGCAGGTAATTTTCATTATGATAGATTTATGCTACTGCAAGGTTTGTTTGAAAAAGATTTATTAAAAGATACGCATTGGTCAGCATACAGAACAATTAATACTGATATGCATAAGCAACATCATTTTACAAACGAGTTTATGCAATACTGTAAATTACAAATACCACGCACAATGATACAACTTGATGTGCATAATTCTTACCCAGAAGAAATACCAGAATCTAGTAGGTTTACTGGCGGCTTTCATTTAAATGATCGTAACAATCTGGACGGAATTATTTTTAAAGATAGTGCAGTCACAATTACTGTAGATTCAATGGCAAACACAGTACCTGGTGTTTACGAAAAAGACTGGCATGATGTAGAACAAAAGGTAGGTGCTACTATGTTCTATACTGCAAAAATAATCAAACCTATAAAACACAAAAGACCATTCATACACTTAATAGGTAAAGGTAAAGGGGTAGATAAGTATCTCACAGACATGGGTTTTAAAACATTTAATAGCATGTGGAATGAAGATTACTATAATGCAAATACACCAAAAGAAAGAGTTGACCTAGCAGTTGAATTATGCTATAATTTATCTAAATTAGAAGTAACCGAGATACATGATAAAACTAAAGAAATTTGCGAACATAATTACAATGTACTCACAAAAACGGATTGGGTAGAATGGTATCTGAATCAAATACAGACAACTTTACATATACGGCAGGCGACTACATAAAAACAGACATTGCTTGGAATCCGCCAGACGTCAAAACTTTTTGCGAATTTGCTGTAGAGCATTTAGTTAATGCTTTTCCAAATCATGATATCTTTATGCACGGTGCATTTCCGCATTTGCCTACATGGGACATAGACATTGCAATAATAGGCAAGCCAACCGACGAAGCAGGTAAAACAATAATAGACTTGACAAACACCAGCCTAAACCAGTATAATATGCTTGTGGATATATCATTATACGAAACACCTGCATTATTCGAAGGTGTACATACATACAATCAAACAGGTGATGTCAGCAAGTTAGGCAGAACAGATATGTACAAACCTTATTATGAAGTATACAAAAACGGAGAACCATTGCATTATCTAGAACGTAAAGTTGAAAAAATTTCAGAACATTTGTACAAACACTACACTTCACTAGAAGCACCACAACCTAAATTCAATAAAGAAAGAAAACACATATATGAAGCAAAACATATATCAACATTCCTAAAGGTGTATAATGTTTAACAACTCAGTTAAAAGAATTGGTTTTTGTTGTAAATACTTAGACAGCGATCAAACACAGAAACCTAAAGTATTAAAAGAAATACAACAACAATACACCGAGAAAGGCACAACTGTTGCATGGTGCAATAGACAAGAAAAAAGTGTTGCTGAACAAAAACTATTAGACATAGTTGAACACAACATGCAAAGTGCCTACAACCTCGTTGATTACGCCAGCAGTTTACCTGCAGGCAGGAGAATGGTTAGACTGGGCAGTAACCAAATACCAATGGCAACTGAACCCAGTTGGAGATATGTTTTCGAAGATAAAACAGTTCGTAAGGAACTTGCCCGTGGATTTGGAAGAATTGGTGATCATGCTCGTGAGCGTGATGTTCGGATTAGTTTTCATCCTGGTCAGTTTTGTGTCCTTGCTTCGGACAATGATGACGTCGTAGAACGTAGCATTGACGAATTCGAGTATCATGCTGATATGGCCAGATGGATGGGTTACGGCAAAGAGTTTATGGATATGAAACTAAATGTACACATATCAGGTAGACGTGGATATCAGGGTATCATAGATGTATTGCCTAGGCTTTCCCCTGAGGCTAGGAACACTATTGCTATTGAGAATGACGAAATGTGTCATGGCTTAGACGCAAGTCTTATGCTGAAAGATCATGTTGCACTAGTGCTAGACATACATCATCATTGGATTAGAGATGAAGAATATATACAAGCAGATGATGACCGTGTTAAAATGGTCATTGACAGTTGGCGTGGTGTTAGGCCTACTATACATTATAGTTATAGCAGGGATGAATGGCTCAATCAGTCAAGTAGAATTGATGAGTCGAACAGGCACACTACCTTACACTCCATACCCGATCTATTAGAGACAGGCGGCAAGAAACAAAAACTAAGAGCACATTCTGACTACTATCCTAATCAAGATGCAAATGACTGGGCATTAACGTTTTTAGATGAGTTCGATATACAATGCGAGGCAAAGGCTAAGAATCTAGCAAGTGAGCAACTATACAATAGAGCAGTTGAAACTAAAAAAGTAAATGAGGTGGATGTATTCTGATATCGTGTATCTTAGAGTTTCATCAGAGGGACTCAAATTGTTAAAGGTTGTGAGAATTTTATCACAACCTCATTTACATAATATATTTACAGGATCTGCCTTAAACCGTTTCATAATAGGTAAAAAACAGTTAAATATGAGCAAGAATAGGAAAAAACCATGTCAAACATAGTCTCAATGGCCCTTTGCCGTATTAAGAACAACGATAAATTAGAATATAATACAGACCAGGGTGCGGATAATACATTTAAACTGTATTCTAGTATGAGCGAAATAGTATGCGAAAGTGTTGATACATTTCTAGAAGGCGACTGGGATTTTGAAATCATTGAAAATGAAGTAGACAGTTACCAGGAAGTTTTTGATAAAAACTTTGGCGAAGTTTATGAAATGTGGGATGGTGGCAAAAACAATATACTGTTTTTAGACTTAGATACAATTATGCTAAAGCCAGTAAATGTGTTTGATCAACTGGAACACTTTCAAATGTTTAATTACACAGATCCTAAAACATTAGGCGGCAAAGATGCAAACAACAAATATGGATTACAACATCAACATTACTTTAATGCAGGTGTACGATACTATCCTAAAACAATGTCACAGGAAGTTTGGGACTTAGGTTGGAAGTATGCTAACGATTGGGACTACAACATTTGGGGAACAGAACAAATTATATTTAATGAAATGATGTACAGCGAAAACAAAGATGTTAACCAATGGCATAACCCAACAATGAATTTTCAAATGATGAATGCTGTACCACAAGCAATATCTAATCCACATTACATAGCACAAATAGAAGCATGGAATGGAGCAAACATAGACGATGCAAAAATTATGCATCTGCATGGAACAAGAGGCGCCGACAAAACTGTCATGACACAATGGCAATTGTGGAAACAAGTAACAGGGGACGAGTTTGAATTTGAACACATAAATATTGTTCAAGATAACGGCATGGCCGTAGAAGTAGAATACAAATAATGGACGGAGTAATATTAGCGGCAGGTATGATAGCAAGTTTGATTGCTATTGTGAGTTTACTGCTGAGTGAAGGTGGCGGTACCAAAGGCATCACAAATGAATATGTTACTAAGTCAGGTGTTAAGCACACAGCAAAGAAGAGTAGAGAGCAACACATAGTATGAAAATTATCAGAGCAACAATCACAGTAGAAGTTCCTTACAGCAATGAACTACTAAACGATGGAACTAAGTTAGATAAAGAACTTAGAAAAGTTATTAACAATGCTAAATTTATTCCTTGCAAGATTACAGCAGGTGAGTTAGATTACAGTAAACAACCAGTAGTCAGAGATGAAATTAAATTATAAAGATTGCGGAAAGATAGGATTTACTTGTTCTACTTTTGACTTGCTACATGCAGGACATATCACAATGCTAGAAGAAGCAAAACATCACTGTGATTATTTAATTGTAGGATTACAAAACGATCCAACAGAAGACAGACCAGAAAAAAATAAACCTGTACAAACAATAGTCGAAAGACAAATACAACTAGCGGCAGTTAAGTATGTAGATGAAATAGTTATTTACAACACCGAGCAAGACTTACTAGACTTACTTCTTACATTACCAATAGATGTTAGAGTACTAGGTGACGAATATAAAAACAAAGACTTTACAGGCAAAGATATTGCTAAACAACGTGGCAGTAAGATAGTGTATAACGGCAGAGATCACAGTTTTAGCAGTACGTCTTTACGCAAAAGAGTGCATAGAGCAGAAGACACTAAAGTATAAATAGTTGACACATTCACACAAATTTGTTATAATATAGTTTATATAAAGGGGCAAGAGATATGAACAAGTATAAGAAGTTGATGTTGATAGCAACATTTTTCTGTACATCAGTACAAGCATCAATGATAGGACCGTTAGATCTGCGTCAAGAAGCAGAATGCCTAGCATTGAATATCTATCACGAAGCAAGAAGCGAAAGAACCTCAGGAATGTGGGCAGTAGCAGATGTCACTATCAATAGAGTCAAAAGTGTGGCTTTTCCAAACACTATTTGTGAAGTAGTTAAACAAGGCCCTGTATATGAAAGTTGGAAAACTGCTAGGTTTGAAGACTTGCGTCAAGAAGAACGCATCTTCAATCCAGTAAAAGGTATGTGCCAGTTCAGTTGGTGGTGCGATGGTATCAGTGATGAACCTACCGAGCCAGACAGTTGGCAAAGAGCATTAGATGTTGCATATGGTGTAATCAATCATGATCTAGGTTTAGGATTAACAGATGGATCAGATCATTATCATGCAAACTTCATTGAGCCGTTTTGGGCACCTCATATGACACTCGTCACCACAATTGGTAACCACAAATTTTATAAGTCTATTAGATAAATACTCTTATAATCCCGTAGGTGGGAGTAGGAGTAAAACAATGTACGAGTATAGATGTAAGATACTCAAAGTTGTTGATGGCGACACAGTAGACGTAGACATAGATTTAGGCTTTGGTGTGGTACTCAGCGACGAACGAGTAAGAATAATGGGTATCGACACCCCAGAAAGTCGAACAAGCGATAAGGTCGAAAAGGTATTTGGTATTGCGGCTAAGAATGCTCTTAAGGCAATGCTAGGTAAAACCTCAATTCTAAAAACACAAATCAATAGAGATGGCGAAGATATGAAAGGCAAGTTCGGACGTATCCTTGGTGATTTTATTATTGACAAAGATGGCGAGCAATGTAGTGTAGTAACAGCACTAATGGACGCAGGTCATTGTGTTGATTACTATGGTGGTAGCAAAGAAGAGTTATATGAAAGACATATGGCAAACAGAACAAGACTACTTGCTGAAGGCGTAATTGATAAAAAAGAATACGACAAAGCAGTTGCCATAATGGAAAAGAAAAAGAAGTAATTACCAGAATTTATAAAAAATAGGTTGACTGATGCCTAAATAGATCTTATAATAGTAAAACTATTTGAGGCATATAGATGAACAAAAGATTTTATTCAGGTAAAACATATTCGCATTCAACTGGCCACAGTTGTGCGTTTAGGCAGTGGAAGGCAGATAGTCACTGTAACTTAATCCATGGTTATGCTCTACAGTTTGAATTCACCTTTGGTGGAGACGAACTTGACGAGAGTAACTGGATAGTAGACTTTGGTGGATTGAAGCCACTTAAAGAATGGTTGAAACACATGTTTGATCATACTTACTTGGTAGCAGAGAATGATCCAGAAATGGAAACCATTGAGTTGTTACAAGCCAAAGGTCTAATTGATATGCGAGTAGTATCGCATACAGGTTGTGAAAGGTTTGCTGAAATGGCTTTTGACAAAGCAGATGAAATTGTTAAGGAATTAACAAATGGAAGATGTTGGGTACAAAAGACCACAGTAAGAGAACATGAGCATAATAGTGCTACTGTTGAACTTAACGACCATCAAAAATTGCGTTTCATAGAAGACGTACAATAAACGGAGAAAGAATAGTTAAACTATTCCTAATTGCATAGAGGACGGCACCCTTAACTGCTCGAGCAATTAGATATATAATGATATAGAGAACGTAGAAAAAGTAACCGGTGCCCTTACTGATTGAATTCTTCGTCTACTTTCCTTCTAAAATTATAATAATTGTTTACACACAGATTTGCCATGTCGGCAAATTGATTTAATTGAAAATCTGTGCTATAAAATAAATCTAAATTAAATTTACAAATTTCCAAAACTTTATCTCTATCAGGGGGATTATCTAGAAATGTTTTTATAGAATCTAGTACCATCTTGTATCTAACTTCAGCATCAGTTTCTTTGTCATACGATTCATCTATAAGACCGTCGAATGTTTTAAACCCTAATTGTCTAACTTTAAGTAAACTAAAAGCATTTCCTAAAATTACAAAAGGCATTCCCCATGCAATTGGTTTGAACACTTTTTCACTGATAAACCTAATAGGGTAATGCGTATAACCCTGCTGAAGTAGTTGAGATTCCACTGACATATAACTTTCTGTGCCAACATATAATTTTGATTTAAGAATCCAGTCATAATTTGCAACAGAGTCATGTTGCATAAATCCATCAACACTTATATTATGCTCTGGTTCGCTATCAGCAAGAATAGGCAACGTGAAATCTTTTAAAATATCACTTGCTTCTCCTACTTCATTAATTTCTTGTAAACTATAAAAACTATTATCTAAATACCCATCCTTGTACAAATCGTTAACTATAGCGGCTCTGTGTGCTTTGTATGTACGGTTTAACAGTAACAAATCTTTACTTTTTTCTGTTTTTTGTTGCAATTCAAAAAATGAATTTATATCAAAGTCTGTCTTGTTATCTAACTTAGACCCATGGTAGGTGACACCACTTTGCACCCATGTATCATATAAAAAATATTCAAATACTACAATACTTGCAGGAATTTTATTTACAGTTAACCATTTTTGTAAACCATTATGTGAATTAGGTTTTATAATATTGATATTAAAAGGTGCTACTGCATCGTTGCATTCTTTAATAAACTCAAAAACATTATACATAGATAGTGTTGGATTATGGTCTAAAAATTCTGGTTCCCATACATCTGATATAACTATATTAAAATTAGGAACTGCCTTTAGCCAAAATTCACGCGAAAGGACACAGGCAAGATGCTCACTCATAGTAATATAAATTATTATTTCGTCGTCGTATGAATCAGACAGTCGTCTGCCTATTTGATCTAATAAATCAATATCATCCACTGCAAGCCTAAATGGACTGATCGACACTTTTTTATCATACTTCGAAAAATCCAAATCGCTATTGTACATCGGAGATCTTGAAAGTACATGAAAAATATCGTGTTCAATATAATCCTTACCTGTTAGACTTAATTCGTTTTCCATATGTTGAACTTTTGTTTCATCAACAAAATATCCAGTTGCATAAGTGCTTATATCTAAAGGTACAAAAATATTAATCATCTATATTTTGTTCGTCAATTCTATCAATTATAATTCGCATCGGATCTACTAATCTGCTAGATACCCAATATGTGTCATGTATCATATTAAAATTATGTACAAGCGAATCTTTGATTTCTTCAATGCTATGCTCTTCTGATAGAAATTTTTCGAAGGAATCAAACATGGCTTGTATTCGTAAATTAAAATTCTCTAGGTCATCATAACTTTCATCAAACCACTCTGGAAATGTTTTAAAACCTAAATCTCTTATACGTTGCAGGCCATGTTGGTTGCCTACAAATAGAAAAGGCATTCCCCACGCCATTGCTTTAAATGTTTTTTCTGTTAAAAATCTTACCGGGTGTGGAGGTGTATGCTCAATGATCAAATCTCTTGCTTGACTTTCTGTAATTATGTTTACTTTGCATTTTTGTGGCCATTTTAAATTAAATTTCCTGTCGTGGCGAATAGGTATATTGTTTCCTGATATGTTATCATGCGGTTCAAATTCTGCTTGTTTTGGTAACATATTAATAATTTTACTATCTAATTCATGATCCTCTCCAGGTGTTACCATGCCCATTGGTTCTGCGCCACAACTCCATATCATGTTATCTAGCAATCCGCGTTTTTCTGCTTCTATAATAGTTGTTAGTCTGTGTTGCTTTGGCATCCTATTTAAAAGCAATGCATCATATTCCTTGTCATCATGCCAAACACTATCCATAACTTTTTCTATATCAAATGGCTGATCGTCCATTGCTTCTTCCCAATCCATCATATCCATATTTCTGGAAGACTTTATACCACATGTATTGTTTACATCGAATAAAAAATATTCAAATGGCACAACTTCGAAATCTACGCCTTGTGACTGTAAAAAATGTGTATAATCCTTGTCTGAATTAGATTTTATATAAAATCGTTTATGTTTACATTCTCCTGCAGGTCTAAGATGTCGTTTACAATTTTCTACAAAGTATTCCCATACTTCAACGTTATCATCACTTCCTGTTTGCGGTTTAGTATCTTTTTGAGGACCACATTCCCAAATATCACTCACCATAGCACTAAATTCTGGATGATTAAAAAATTTACTAAAAATTGCACCTTGCAAACTAAATGCCGCTTTCTCCGAAATAGATATAACAACACGCCAATCTTGAATAGGTTCAAACCTTTTTACTAAATCTACCCAAAACGGACTTTCAACATTGATTGCTTCGTTAATATCAATTGATACTGGATATATAAAATGATCTGATGTCAAATTAACGGAAATTTCTCTTCGTAAACGTTTAGACCTGTGTAATACCCACCTAATATAATCATGTTTATTAACATAATTAAGTGTGTTATAGTCTTTATCATGTATAGAATCTGAGATAAAGGCTTTTGCTATTTTTTTCTGTACTGTATTATAATCGGTAGGATTTACAGTTGCGTTAACGAAAATTGTTCTCATATGTGTATATTATCCGATAAATATGTATATGATATTTGGTATTCTAACATTAATAACTGCTCTGGCTATTGCCGGTGTTGCCGCATGGTTTTCCATAGTCGGCTTAATGCTACTATTTAGTGGTATGCCACTGAGTATAGCCGTAATGGCTGGCACACTTGAAGTAGGTAAACTACTAACAGCAAGTTGGCTGTACAGATATTGGAACGAAACATCCTTAATGTTACGGGCCTACCTCACGACCGCAGTTGTCATACTAATGGTTATTACAAGTATAGGTATCTTTGGTTATCTCAGCAAAGCCGCTGGAGATCAAGCAAGTAACACAGGAGATGCTGTAGCAATAGTAGAACGTGTAGATGCTCAAATAGCCAGAGAAGAAAATAAAATTGTAATATTAGAAGACAGAATACAAAGCATCGGTGGTTCCATTGATGTTAGTTCTAGCATAACACAACAAGAAGAAATCAGAGATGGTGCTTGGATTAGAGTTCAAGGTGACATTGATTACAACCAAGAACAAATAACCACAGTTAGAGAACAACTCACAGTAGATCTCTCTCAACAGGATAGTAGATTAGCAGAACTAGATAAAGCAGTAAATGATTTAAGAAGTAAAGGTATAGAAATTATCACACTCGACGAAGGCGGAATATTCCAAGGTGCTGAAACAGAAAAGATAGATTATGTAGCACAGGCTAACGAACTGCGAAATAGCCAAACAGATGAAAGAGATGAAATCAGAGATGAGAAGATTAGACTAAGAGATCAAGCAAGTAAAGACATTAAAGTTTTCCAAGATGCAATTGACAATTACAGGGCACAGGCGCAAGACACTATTAAAGGTGCTAATGATGAAATTAACAGATTGCGTGGCCAGAGTTCATCGCAGGCAGATGATAACTTAATAAAGATAGATACTTTTAACAGCGACATTGACGCCATTTACAGTAACATAGTAGCACTTAAAGACGAGAAATTTGACGCAGAACAAAAAGTTAGGACACTAGATAGAGAAGTAGGACCAATTAAATACTTGGCACAATTAATATATGGTAATGACGAACGTGATGTGTTAGACCAGGCAATACGTTTATTCATTCTACTATTAGTATTTGTATTTGATCCACTAGCAGTTATGCTAGTTATTGCCGCTAACCAAACATTATTACGTCATGGTATTAACTTAGAAAGCAGTGGTCCTCCACTACCACCAAAAGATCCAGACCCAGAACCGGAAGAAAGTGTGGAAGAATTTGAAATCGATGAAGCAACAGGCAGAGAAGTAGTAGAGGAAATATCAGACGAAGATTACAAACCACTGCCAAGTGCTGTTGATGATGCCGCTGATGTGATGAGTGATTACAATGGTAGAGATAAAACTTTCTTTGAAAGTATCAATGAGCCAATTGTTAATATTGACAATCAAAAAACAGCAGACATTGTAAATCAAATTGAGAAAACAGAAAAACTAGAAGACGACCTAAACAAAATATTAGGTGGCAAGACTAAATCGCAACTTTTACAAATGGCACTAGATGGTGGTGTTGAAATACCTGCTCAATTTTCTAAAGCAGAAATTGTTGCCAACGTTATTGCTAACTACGACAGTATCACCAAAAAAAAAATTTAAAAATCGACGAACTTGAAACCGAATTAAAAGATTCAGAATATAGGTATCAAAAGCAATTAGACGAATTAAACGATAAGTATAAACGAACACTAGAAAATCTCAAAGATGTTAAGAATTCGCTTGACATAAAACCTAAAGAAGTTATAATAGAAAAAGAAATCATTAAGGAAGTTATTAAGGAGGTTCCTGTTGAGGTCGAGAAGGTTGTCACAATTGAGAAGGAGGTCCCTGTCACAAAGGAGGTCGTGGTCACTCGCGAAGTCGAAGTTCCCGGACCAGAGCGAATTGTTGAAGTCCCCGGACCAGAGCGAATCGTGGAAAGAATCGTGGAAGTCGAAGTCCCCGGACCAGAGCGAATTGTTGAAAAAATAGTCGAAGTTCCAGTAGCACCTAAACCAAAACCAAAAGTACCAAACAGTTGGACATTTACTCCCAAGACTGAATTGCCAGTAGATAACAAAGAAAATCCTACAGATAGTAAATACTACATTAAGAAACCTAAAAGTTAATGACAGAAGACAACAGCACAGATAAAAACTCACTATCATGTAATTTTTGTGGCAAGCATAGAAGCGAAGTTAATAAACTTGTTGCAGGTCCAGATGTCTACATTTGCAACGAATGTATAGATTTATCATATAAAATTATAGACGATGAGTTCGACGATGATGACTTACAATTAGAAAACATTGCTGATCCAAAAGAAATACGCGAGTACTTAGACCAATATATTGTAGGGCAAGAATATGCCAAAAAAGTTTTAAGTGTAAGTGCATACAATCATTATAAACGCATTGATTCACCTGTAGTAGATGGCGTCGAAATAGAAAAAAGTAATATACTAATGCTAGGTCCGTCTGGTGTTGGTAAAACATTACTTGCTAAAACACTATCTAAAAAACTAAAAGTACCTTTTACAATAGCAGATGCAACCACATTAACTGAAGCAGGGTATGTCGGTGAAGATGCAGAAAGTGTACTTGAAAGATTAATACAAGCCGCCAATGGAGATGTTGCTCTTGCTGAAAAAGGCATAGTGTTTATCGACGAATTAGATAAAAAGGCTCGTAGCAGTGAGTCTAACACATCTACACGTGATGTCAGTGGCGAAGGCGTCCAACAAGCACTCTTGAGATTAATAGAAGGCACAACAACGTACATAAACGTTGGTTCAAATAAATTATCAAGTGAAAAAATAGAATTTAGCACTGATAATATTTTGTTTATATTGGGCGGAGCATTTGTCGGAATAGATAAAATTATTAAAGCAAGAGTAAACAAGAAAAATAAAATAGGATTTAAATCTGCACTTGATAGCGAAAATGACTTAGACAAAGATGTTTATTTACATGCTACACATGAAGATATTATACAATACGGATTAATACCAGAACTAGTAGGAAGGGTACCTGTCTTAGCAGGTTTAACAACTTTGGATGTTAATGACTTAATACACATACAACAAGAAAGTAAAAATAGTGTTAGCAATCAAGTTAAGGCGTTATACAAACTTGAAGGAATAATTATAGGCTTTACAGATAACTTTTATAAAACAGTATCAGAAGAAGCAATCAAAATAAAAACAGGTGCTAGAGGTATAAGAAGTATTTTAGAAGCATATTTTATAGATTTAACATATAATATAACAGATCTTAAAGAGAAAAAAGTCAAAGAAATGTATATTAACGATCTAGATCACAGTACAATTTCGTATATCAACGAGGTTGACAAACTAGATGATAACTAGTATAATAAAAATAATATTAAAAAAGAGGTAAAGTTGAATAACAAATTTAAAGGAAATGATATCAAGAAAGGATATCAATATGATTACAAAAAGAAGCAAGACTTCAAAAAGAAGTTCGAGCCACGTGATCCATTTGATTCTGCAATATACGTTCGCAATGGTAATGTAGACCAAGCAATCAGAACTTTAAAGAAAAAATTATTAAAAGATAATTTCCAAAAAGAACTTGCTAAAAGAGAATACTACGAAAAACCAAGTGCTAAACGTAAAAGAGTAAAAGCCACAGGTGTTAAAAAAGGACAAAAATTGTTGCGTGAGAAAATAATGAGAGGGGAAGCAATGCCTCCAGCAACAGTTGGCCAAAAACACCTTAAAGGTAAAAGATCACTAAACAAATATCGTGCAACTAAGAGGCTCATGCAACAAAGAGATTGGGCAAGGAAGTAAGAATGAAATATGATTACGCACTCGTTAGTGGCGGGTTTGATCCTGTGCATCTTGGACATTTGCAAATGTTTAAAGATGCAAGTAAGTTAGCAGACAATGTAATAGTGCTACTTAACAGCGACGAATGGCTTACTAGAAAGAAAGGCAGACCATTTATGGATCAAGTTCAGCGAAAAGCCATACTGGAAGAAATGAAGTGTGTAAGTCAAGTAATCATACAATCTCAAGATGTAGATGATAGTAGCAGTAATGCTATTATGAATTTTGCAATTAGAAATCCTGATGCAAGAATATGTTTTTGCAATGGCGGTGATCGTAGTGATACTAAAAGAATACGAGAAACAGATATATGCAATAAATACGATGTAGCACTAGAGTTCGGCATTGGCGGTGAAGCCAAAGTTGCAAGTAGTAGTAAGTTATTACAAGATTACACAACCACAGTCATTGAACGACCATGGGGCAGATACAGGCAACTATATGCCGGTGAAGGATATGTTGTTAAGGAACTTGAGATAGATCCAGGTAAAGAACTTAGTGATCAATTTCATTTTCACAGAAGCGAACACTGGATAGTATTAAGCGGTATAGGACATCTTAAACAAGGTGCTACTAGACAAATGCCTGAAAGAGAATTTTATATTCCAGAAGGCGAAAGTGTGTATATTAGGCCAGCACAGACACACAAACTAAGTAACCCAGGCCAAGTGCCGTTGCGTATAGTCGAAGTTTGGGCAGGAGAGATATTAGAAGAAACCGACATTAAAAGATTGGATGTTGGACCAAATTACGGAGAATAATGAAAGAATTAGGAATGAGTTTATTAGGAAAATAAGGATATATGGAATTGAAAGATTTAAATGAATCGAAAGTATGCGATATACTTAATAGAATAGTGGAATTAGAAATGGCTGGTGTAGTACGTTATGCTCACAGTTCACTAATGGTCAGAGGACCTAATAGGATTCCTATCGTGACATTCTTACAAGAACAAGCCAATGAAAGTTTAGCACACGCCTTGCAGGCAGGCGAATACATCACAGGCTTTAACGGTCACCCAAGTCAAAATATTTCGCCTATTGAAGAAAATCACAATCATAGTGTTGAACAAATTCTACAAGAAAGTTTAGCACATGAAATGGCGGCTGTAGAAATGTACAAAGTTCTATTAGAAGAAGTTGCAGATGCTAGTATAATGTTAGAAGAATATGCTAGAGGGCAGATTGGCATGGAAGAGCAACACGCATTAGAAATAAGGAAAATGCTACAAGACTACAGTTGATGGATAAATCGCAAAAACTTCACTTGTCAAAAGCAGTAACGTGGCGTATTATAGCATCAATAACAACAGCCTTGATAGCATTATCTTTTGGATTGCCACAAAAAGCAGTAGCAGGCGTGTTTGTAGCAGATTTAATTATTAAATTTATATTATACTATGGGCACGAAAGAATGTGGTATAATTTAGCAAAGTTGTTTGAGGATGATCAAAAAGGCAAGTTGTAACCAAACAACTTACAATCCTCGTAGTAAAACTCAGTAAACAAATCCTTAAATTGTTGATTGCTTCCTTTGTGTTCTGTTGGTCTTTCTATTTTTCTATCAAGAGTCTGGTTAATACTACCAGGTATAGTTATACCGTACTTGTTTGATATTTCAGGCCAGAACTTTGTATCCATTTCTTCAAACCAATAAATGTTCCAGTCACTAGTAACGTAATGATGTTGCGGTCGCATGTGGTTATCAAACACAAATGACAACTTATTTCTTAAAAATGCATCAGTGTCCATTCTATATTGAAACTCGTTTGTTTTATATGCAGTAAGTCTTTGTATTGTAAATTCTTCTAAATATTTAAAAAAGTTATCAGTAAATCCTTCTGCTGTTACTAATTGCCCAATATTAGTTTGCCACATAAATTCTGATATCAGTCTAGTATATGGATTTCTAATAACTGTAAATTGATCTGTGCAATTTTCACTGGGCATTATAAGTTTTTCTATGAGTTCTGCATGGTAATGCTGTGGATTACATGGCTTTTCATCGTAGCCTGTCTTCATTGGCTCATTTAAATATCCCCAGTCGTAACCAGCATTTCTAAAAGAATTTTCTATAGCAGTACCACCGCATTTAGGAACATGAACAAATAAAACTAGGTCATCACCGTTATGAAATAGGGGCATTTTTTTCTTGACCTTTGGTAGACATTGTGTTATATTTATAACTATGACAATGCATCTACAACAAGGTCTGAGTACCATAAATACTCGTAAGACACGCAAGATGCCTAAGTTGACAAAAGCAAAGTTGCAAGAGGTAGAACTTAGGTGGCGTAAACACAACAAGGATTGCAAACGTAATCATATGCATGCCTTTAGATACGACACACTTGAAGATTACATAGAGTACTGCTATGGTCTCAAGAAAAAACCTGATCCTCGTGATAGAAGTACATTTAAGATTAGAACACCTGAAACTAACTGGAGAGCAGAACTAGACAGAGAGCATAGAGAAAAATATCCTAGTCTTATGGAAGAGGCTATGAAGAAAGGCGAGTTCAACAAACTAGGTGATGGTAAAGGCACTAAGAAGGAGCCTATGAAGTACACAGGCGACCTTATAACAGGTATTGCTACAATGCATAAGTCTAACGCAGTACCAGTAATGAAAGGCACAACACAAGCAATAGACATTGCAAGAATGAGAAGAGGATGACAAAACAAGATCAAGAAGAGTTGAAACAGCACTATCGGAATCAAAATTTAGAAGTGCCAGACCATTTTGTTTTTCCTACATGCGATCACCCAATAGAAAAATGGTGTAAGAATTGTGACTTTGATTGCGATACATATGAAAAGATACCGCATTTTAGAAAATATAAGGAACTGCATTTTTTTGATTAACACAAAGGAAAATATACATGTCAGCAGATAAACACTTCACAGGCAAAGGCTCTAAGCAAAGGCCTACTGATCCAAAGAACCCAAGAGCGTACCAGGATAACTGGGAAAAGATTTTTGGTAATAACAAAAAAGAAAAAGATGATAAAGATAAACCCAAATCCAGTAATTGAGGGACTTCCTATTTGGAATGGTTCTTTGAACTGGAAACTGAAACCAGAAGAAATCAGCGAACAAACCGAATGGGATGAAATTGAAAATGGTAAACATTTACTAGTCGAGCCTTCAGGAAATACCATAAAGAATTTAGAAAATTTATTAGGTTATTTTGGCTCTCATAGAATAATTGATAATCTACCAATAGAAGAAATTGGTGATTATTTGTACGACCAATGGGCAACCGATAACATAAGAGATCCTGACTATTTAAAAACAATATTAAGTTATCATTCTAGTATTGTTAAACACTCTGTGGGATATAAAAAAACACCATACAATGATAACAGAATTATATTTGGTAAAATTATTGTAAATTTAAATGATTATTTACTAACGCCACCAGTTTTATTTACTAGTAACATGGATTGGCCAGTTACCGATGTAATAGTAGAAAAAGATTGGGATTACTTAGATGCACTTTTATTTTTAAATAGCAACGATTTTTATTATGGTACACAAAATAATACTAAAAGAGATTGCTACTTTTTAGAGTGTGATTTAACACTTGAGCCACTTTTTCTGGTTGACAGAGACTTCTTAATTTAGTATAATATACTTAAATTGTTAGGAGTTACATATGATCGAAATACTACAAGAAATAACTGATTGGGGCAAATACCCAGTTGCAAATGGTGTTTATCATGTTAATAGTGCAGGACAACTTGTTCAGCATAATGATAAAGTATTTAAAAATCCAATTAAACAATTCTCTAAGAGCAGACGTAAGTTTACTAAGATAGGTGAAAGACCAGAAGAATTAGCCGCTGATGTAATACAAGTACAAGGTAGTAATGGTAAAGTATACACTATCGAAGATGGTAAATGCTCTTGTCCTGGTTATACATTTAGAGGAAATTGTAAGCATGTTAAACAAGTCGCTTAAATCAATAGTTGACATTTTTGTAGTTGCTCTACTTATATTTGGCTTAACAGCATGTGGTGGCGGTGGCGGTTCATCGGCTGTCGCTACAACTACATCTGCACCAACATACCCTGCTAACGGCACTAAGTCAGGTAACGAATACTGTGGTACTGATAATAACGAATGGACATTATATCAAGACTATCATAACGGCAATGGTGGTACTTACACATCAGTAGTTGAAGAAAATTCTGCTACATGTGGCTGGAAAGAATTACCAGTATGGCAGGGCGAAGACTATAGCGAGTATGACAGCAACTCAGATCAGTATGCTGTGATTCAATATAATAGAAAAGAGTATGACGAATACGATCTTTCTGCAATGGAACTTAATTTAGAAGGCAATGAATACTTTGCATATAAGAACACCGGCATGATGTTTTCTGAAAACACTGGCTGGCGTAATGCAAGTACATGGCACCCTAACGAGCAATCAGAAGCAGGCTACTCTTATAGTTACGAAAAAGGTCCAGCACCAATTGTTATGGATATCAATGGCGATGGCTTACAAGACATGATGTTTGCACATAGGTTTGGGCCTAATCACAATGATTGGTTACCACGTGCAAAACTTATACCACTTATAAATCAAGGTAATGGAAGACTTCATGTTGACCCAGATGTGTTTGTTGGTTACGAAATACCATTCAGTGGAGATATGTATGTGAGCCATGTTGCAGACTTTAACGGCGATGGCAAAGACGACTTTTTGAATATAGGCGAAGGTCCTGTATTATTACTTTCTGAGTATGGTGGTCTTGCTAATCATACCGACAGACTGATATCGCAAATGACCGAGATGGGGTCAATTGACAGCGAAAAATATGCTAACGGCATAATAGAATTTAATGTGTGGACTCACACTACTGCAATAGGAGACTTAGACGGTAATGGTACTATAGATGTATTTGTACCGTCTCCTTTAGTAGATCAAAATAGTAATTGCCCGGATGCACTTTATTGTATTGCATTTACAATGTTAAATGACGGTGATGGTAATTTTACATTAGGCTCAGTGAATATGCCTTTTGTAGCAAGTGCAGGTGGTAGTTGGATAGATGATTTTAATAAAGACGGCTATGGAGATATTGCAATATTATCTAGTTCAGATCTTAGTCCGTGTACTGACTGCAATGGATATGTAATGTACGGTAATGCAGACGGTGACTACACAAGAGATATAAAGCCATTACCTAAAAACTCAGAAAGCCAAAATGGGTCATTGCAAATTATAGGCACTGACTTAAATGACGATGGTTTAACAGATTTGATTACTGGACACACTGGTTCAGAAGGATACTATGTAGGACATCAGTATCAAGTTTTTATAAATGGCGGTAACGGTAATTGGACAAACGAAACACAAACATACATAGAAACTAAGGAAGTAGAGGGACACCCTACACACGGAGTTCAGTTAGCATACGCCAAGTATGTTGACATGAATGGAGATGGCCATGAAGATATCGTGTCAACAGGTTCGTGGTCATCGCCTATCTATATTTGGGAGAATGGTAAATTTGTAATGCAGGGCAGACTAATAGATTACCTGCCATATGCAGGTACAACAGATGAGTGCGACCCAACGCAAGACCATAGATGTGGTAGTGTAATACAGGGTCATAACCCTATTGATATTAACGGAGATAACATATTAGATTTTGTGCAAGTTATAGAATACGGTGCAGAACAAGTGTCTGGCATAATATTAACACAAATAAATGGTAAAAAATTGCCTTTTTAGGTTGATTTTTTGCCAAAAAGCACTATAATATATATTATAGATGGTAAATAAAAATGCGACGAGATCTTCAAAAGAGCACGGGCCTTTAAACGTAGGTCTTCAAAAGTGCTCGGGTTGAACGCAAATGTAGAAGGAAAGCGAAAGCAATCCTTTTTAGGCTACCCAACAAAGGACTGGAGATGGTAACATCAAAGGAAACCAAGAAGTGTAGCAAGTGTGGTGAGGAGATACGGACACACACAAACAGAAACGACCTCACAACGCGACTTTTTCATTCGCCATAATGGGTATGAAAATTTTAGGAAAATAAAATAACTTGCTAAACAATAGGAGATTATTATGGTAAACAAGCAAATCAGATTCTCTACAGAATCACTTTCCCCACTATTTAAAGCCAGCATTGGCTTCGACAACTTAGTAAACGAGTTCTTCAATGAGCCTCAGTTTAATAACGTAACAGGGTATCCCCCTTATAACATTTCTAAGAACAAAGACGATGTCTATGAAATAACTCTTGCAGTTGCAGGATTTAAGAAAGCAGACATTGAACTTGAACTAGAAGACGGTACACTAAAAATTACAGGTACCTCGAATGTGTTAGACGGCGACGAGTTAGAATATTTACACAAAGGTATTGCAGAACGCAACTTTGTGAGAACATTCAAACTTGCTGAGTATGTAGAAGTTAGTTCAGCAAAACTCGAAGATGGTATTCTACGAGTTGGCTTAGAGAGAAATGTCCCTGAGGCATTAAAGCCAAAGAAAATAGATATTTCTTAATATTAATTAGTGGTGGGTTATTGCCAGTGTGCGGTGCCCACCACACCATAAACAAGTAAATAAGTATAATGAGTAAAGCAGATATAAGAACCAGAAAAACACTAAACCTCAAATATCCTGACAGGTTTAAAATTGTTATTTTAAATGACGATTATACTCCTTTTGACTTTGTTATACAATTACTAGTAGAACTGTTTAATAAAAACATAGACGAAGCAAAAAAGATCACATCACAAGTACATGATCAAGGCCAAGGTGTTATTGGTTATTATAATGCCGAGATAGCCGAGCAAAAGACAAATGAAGCAACTGTGGCTTCACGAACAGCAGGGTATCCTCTAGTCGTGAAGGTCCAGAAAGCATGAAGCAATTTGACGAAGTAAATAAAAATTACAAAGAAGGCTTTTCAACTGATATAGAATCTTTCTCACTACCACCCGGCTTAGATGAAGATGTAGTAAGATCTATTAGTGGCATGAAAAACGAGCCCGAGTGGTTGTTAGACTTTAGACTAAAAGCATTTACACATTGGCAAAATAGTATTGAACCTACATGGTCAGCATTAGAATATACACCTATTGATTACCAAAGTATTTCATATTATTCAGCACCAGAAAAATTTAACAAAGAAGATATTCCACAAGAAATATTAGACACCTTTGAAAAGTTGGGTGTACCATTACATGAACGTGATGCATTGCTAGGTATAAAAGAACCAGATCCTAATATAATCCCAACAGTGGCCATTGACGCAGTATTCGATAGTGTTAGTGTTGCTACTACATTCAAAGCCGAATTAGAAAAGCACGGAATTATATTTTGTAGCATAAGCGAAGCAATTGAAGAACACGAAGAGTTAGTTAAACAATACTTAGGTACAGTTATACCTATTAAAGATAATTACTTTGCTACACTTAATTCAGCAGTATTCACAGACGGCACATTCTGTTACATACCACCTGGTGTAACATGCCCAATGGAACTAAACACATACTTTAGAATTAATGCTAGAAACACAGGGCAGTTTGAACGTACATTAATTATAGCAGACAAGGACAGCAAGGTTAGTTACTTAGAAGGATGTACAGCACCAGCCTACTCGCAGAACACATTACACGCGGCATGTGTAGAACTAGTGGCCCATGAAAATGCAACTATTAAATACAGCACCGTACAGAATTGGTATCCAGGTGACGAGAACGGTGTAGGCGGTGTATATAATTTTGTAACAAAGAGAGGACTATGTAAAGGTGATAACAGTAAAATATCTTGGACCCAAGTTGAAACAGGTTCTGCAATTACTTGGAAGTATCCTTCCTGTATATTACGAGGCGACAATAGTGTTGGTGAGTTTTATAGTGTTGCGGTAACAAAAGGCAAACAACAAGCAGACACAGGAACTAAAATGTTCCATGTAGGCAAGAACACAACGAGTACTATTATCAGCAAGGGCATAAGTTTTGATGATAGTGTAAACACTTACAGAGGCAAAGTAAGGATAAACAAAGGTGCCACAGGTAGTAGAAACTACACTAGGTGTGACAGTTTAATGTTAGATGACAGTCTTGCACTCACACTACCCACAGTCGAGCAGTTTAATAACGACAGCATAATTGAGCATGAAGCAAGTACAAACAAAGTGTCCGAAGACCAATTGTACTACTTAAACACATTGGGTATTAACGAAGAGAATGCTACTAACTTAATTGTTAATGGATTTTGCAAGGAAGTATTCAAAGAACTTCCATTAGAATTTGCCGCAGAAGCAAGACAGTTATTAAATGTAACATTAGAAGGTGCAGTAGGGTGAAGCCATTAATCATTTGCGGTGGGTGTAGTTTTACACATGCACCAGACAGTTGGGCACAGGTTCTTGGCAAATACAAAGGCATTTGGCATGATCAGGCTCAAAAACATCATCGTGACTGGAAGAAATACGGCACAGAAATTGCTGAGACTAATATGGATCATATCCCAGACAACCTATACGAATTGTGGGAAGAGGGCGAGGACATAACCAAATACGCAGACGTGATGATAGTTGGTCAAGGTGCAAGTGGTAATGGTCTCAATAGCAGAATTCTCAGGCATGCAATAGAGCAAAATGCCGGCAGACAAATTATTGTACTCTGGCAATTAAGTAGTTGGTCTAGAAACGAATATGCTATTAATAGACATGACACTTTAGACTATGATACAATAATAAACGAACATGATGCACATCATATGTATAGCATACCTTATGCAAAAAGATTTAGAAATTGTGCTCATATAGATGGCAATGAGCATGATCCATTATTTCCTGCAGGTTGGGGTTATGATTTTGAAAAGATAGAGAATGAGGATTATCCTGCAACTACTCCATCTCCATACATGGCCAAAGAAAGAGTTTGGTTAAAGCAAGGCGGCACTTACGACGGTTGGCAAGGCAGACACTTATTTAATGTATTTAAAGAATACTACGAAAACCTTAATACCGTTGATTACCAGTCAATTATAAATTTAGAAACCATAGAATACATGAAACTGTTTTGCAAATCGCGAGATGCACAACTACTAATTTTCCCTGGTTGGTACTGGTGTTGGGAAGGTATGTTTAATTTTGTTAATACAGAAAGCACATTATGTTCTAAAGATATACTAGATAGAGTTGGTTTAAGTGGAGTAGATAATATTAACGATTATAATGGTATAGCAGAATACGGAATTCAAAGCGAAGTATATACCACATCAAAGGCAACTAATCGTAATCCAGAAATAACATTAAAGAACGGTAGCATATTTACTGCTAACGAAACATCAAGCATATACGAAAAAGCAAAACTCGATAATGGCGAATGGTGGTGCGGTAATCATCCAAGTGCATACAACCATGCTAAATTTTGTAATGATTGGCTCAAACCAAAAGTCAAACAAATGCTTGACAATATAACCTAAAATAGTGTATAATAACAACATGAAAATACAAGATCTTAGTATCGAAATAGATAATCAAAAACTACTAAAACAATTTAGTAGAACATTTGTTACTGGCGAAACTGTAGTAATCATTGGTCCGAATGGGTGCGGCAAAAGTACATTTGCACACGGCATCATGGGGAGAAGCGATATTGCAGTAGAAGGTTCTATTAAGATTAACAACCAAGAAATAACAGACTTAGAAACAAATGAAAGATCTAAGCAAGGCCTGTTTGTTAGTTGGCAAACTCCGCCTGAATTGCCTGGTGTGTCTACATTTGGATTAATTAAAGAAATTAAAGAAATTAAATCTAAAGACATTGGCACAGAATTAAAAAAATATAAAAGCATATTAACTGAGGTCGGCTTACCTGAGACGTGGACAACTAGACCCGTAAATGTAGGTGGCAGTGGTGGTGAAAGAAAAAGAGCAGAACTTTCAAACTTATTGTCTTTGAGTCCTACCTATGCAATACTTGACGAAATAGATACAGGACTAGATTCTAATGGACTTAAACTGGTAATAGAAATTATAAATCAAAGAAAGAAAGAAAATCTTTCAACAATATTAATTACACACAATATTAGTACTGTGCAAAATTTAGATTACGACTATGGCCTAATGTTTAATAAAGGCAAGTTAATAGAAATTGATAAAGAAACAGTAGAGCAAAAATTAAGAGACGGATATGAATAACTCATGCGAGTCTTTGCTAGAAATCATTAAAGAGATCGGTGAACCAGAATGGTCTATAAATGCTACCAAAAGCAATATTAACAAAAAAGTATTTGATAAACTACAACAAATAAACTATAAACAAGAAGACTATTCCTCTGCTATATTCAAAAGCCTTTGGACTAAAGAAGTTTATTTTCCTTTAACTAATAACAAAGTAAAGTCTACAATATTCAGTAACGGATTCAATGACGAGCACCCTGAGAATGTATTATTTAAAAATGGTCAACTAGAGGGCAACTACGAACTCAAAGATTTTGGTGGTCACATTTGGCACGACACAGGCGAAGCATATGGTAATGTATACGACTACTACACTAAAGTATCAGAACTGCTGGAAGACAGTACAGTACCTGGTATGTTAGCAAGTCTATTAACAGGCGGTACTAGTGTGCTAATGTTGAACAGTTGGAACCACACAAATACGTTGAATATAAAAAATGCAGACACAGAAGGCGACAGTAGTTTAAACACAGGCTGTTACATTGTGCATGTAAAAGATAAGTCATCAATTATAATTAATGAAAAAATAGAAAATTCTAAAGATTTGTATCTTAACAAATGGATTTATATTGTTGGCTATGATAGTCACTTAGAACTTACTAGAGAAGTAGTTGGCGGCAATGGACTAATCGATGATGTAACAATCATACAGTACCCGGGTAGCAAACTAACTATTAACACTTACGACAAAGATCCGCAATGGCGTTACCTAAATATTACTGCATATCAAAATACAGATACAACAATAAACGGAAGTGTGCTATGTAAAAATTCTAGTTCGTCACATAATGTAATTGTTAATCACAAAGGCAATAACAGTACCAGCACAATAAAATACCATTCAGCCATATACAATGACAATGTCACAGACTTTATTGGAAGTATAAATGTTAATAAAAAAGCAGTAGGCACAAACTCAAGTATGATAAACAAAAATCTACTAATGGACAAAACTAGTAAGGCTAAATCAATACCTAAACTAAGTATCAATACCAAAGAAATACAATGCACACATGGTTGTACTATAAGTAATGTCGACCAAGATGATATTTATTATCTTGAAACATTAGGAATGAGCAAAGCAAGTGCAAGAAGAATAATTGCAGACGGGCACATACAAATATGATTAACAGCAATACTAGAGACCAATTCAAGGCACTAAAGTCACATAAAGTATATTTAGATACTGCGGCCACAAGCCTTACACCTGATGTAGTAGTTGATAAAATGGCAGAGTACTATAATGAGTATCCTAGTAATGTACACAGAGGAAACTATGCTTGGGGCGACACAGCAACAGCAGAATACGAAAGTGTAAGAGACAAAGTTAAAGACTGGTGTAATGCACACAACTATGAAGTTGTATTTACATCAGGTGCAACTTTTTCTTCAAACTTAATTTATAACAATTTAAGACACTTAGGCATTAAAAAATCCATAGTTAGTCTTAATGATCATCATGCTAACATTGTGCCATACAGATTGCATAACTCCGATGTAGAGCAAATACCTGTACCAGATAACGGAGTATTTAATGAAGAAGAACTGTTTAAATTCGGGTCACTAGACGCACACATCTTGCATATAAGCGGGGTTTTCAATGCAACTGGGCAAATACTGGACATAGAAAAAATCACGCACAGAGCAAAGGAATTAGGAGGTCTAGTTGCATTAGATATGAGCCAACACATGGGGCATGACAGTTTAAATGCAGACAAAGTAAATGCAGACTTTTACTACTGGAGTTCACATAAACACTATGGACCAACAGGAACAGGCATTTTATTAATTAAAAAGTCTATTGCAGAACACATGGAACCATTAATTGGTGGCGGTGCACAGGTTAGTAATGTTACAGATAATAAAGTAGAATACTGGGACGTGCCATTAAAACTAGAAGCAGGCACACCAAATATTGCAGGTGTAATTGGTACCGGAGCAAGTATTGACTTTATGCAAAACATTGGCATGGATGTTATACACAATCATACACAACACCTGTTAGAAATAATTATAAAAGAATTAAGAGAAAGAAAAATTCCAATTATTTGTAACGACTTACCCATAGAACAAAGAGGTGGTTTAGTGAGTTTCACCATACCAGGCCAGCATTCATATGATGTAAGTGTAGCATTAGGATTACGAGATATATATGTTAGGTCAGGTAAACTATGTGCTCATCCTGTGGTAAACAAATTATCAGATACAGGATTTATTAGAGCAAGTGTCGGTATAAACAACAACGAAGTCGATGTTGCAAGATTCTTAGAAGCACTGGACCAAGTATTAAATTATGGATGATCTAAGAAAATTTATTGCTGGCAAAGTCAAAGCAGAACTAACAAAAATATTTGATCCTGAGGTACCAGTAAACATTGTTGACTTAGGTCTCATATACAATGTAGAAATCAATCAAGAAATGGACTGCCAAGTGTTAATGACTCTTACTGCTCCTAATTGTCCAGCCGCAGAAATATTACCAGCAGAAGTCTATGCCGCCGCGGCAACAGTTGAGGGTGTACAAAAAGTAAATGTTGACATAACATTTAACCCACCTTGGAATCCAGATCTTATATCAGAAGAAGCACGGTTTACACTAGGTATAGAATAAATACATGCGTACAGCATCTAACAAGGAGAAAAACAATGTCATCAATTAAGAGAAAAGTACCAGTAATGGATTTTCCTGTCAGAGTAGAAACTGATGAGAATCCAGGATGGAAATGGGATACCTTAACTTATGACCAAATTTTTGCAGGTAAAAAAGTTATAGTATTTGGATTACCAGGTGCTTATACTCCTACTTGCACAACTAATCAATTGCCAGGCTATGAGGCTTTCTACGAGCAGTTCAAAGCAGAAGGCATTGATGAAATCTTTTGTTGTTCAGTAAATGATACATTCGTAATGAACTCTTGGTTCAGAGAAGTGAATATCGAAAAAGTAAAGCCAATGCCAGACGGCACAGGCAAGTTTACTAGACAAATGGGATTCCTAGTTGATAAGAGTGTCATAGGTTTTGGACTTAGAAGTTGGAGATATGCAATGATCGTTAACGACGGTAATATCGAAGCAATTTTCGAAGAGCCTGGCTACAGCGATGAATGTGCAGATGATCCATATCAAGTCAGTGATCCAAACACAGTTTTACAGTTTATTAAATCAGGTACACTACCTAGCATAAACGACCAAGACGAAGAATAAGATTAGGGCGGCCTTAACGCCCTATTCTTTTTATCCACACCATATAAATATTAGCATGTCCACAAAACACATTAAAGATGTGCTGTTTGTTGTTCAAGCAAGAGTAAACAGCACAAGAGTACCTCGAAAAATGATAAAATCATTTGCAAGTACAAGTCTGATAGACGTGTGTTTACGAAAAATCAAAAAGTCCAAGATACCACAAGAACAATTTATTCTGAGTGCTAACGAAATTCATTTGAAACGATTAGCAGAACATCACGGACTAAATGTATTTGACAGAAGTGTTAAGAGTGCTAACGAAGAAAAAGATTTACAATCATTATACGAATGGTATGACCAGTTTCCACAATACAAATATGTAGTACTAATAAATGCATGTAACTTATTTTTAACTGTAGAAACAATTAACAATTTTATTGATACATATCTTAACTCTCCAAACGATGGACTATTTGCTGTTACCAATAAGAAAAATTACTTTTGGAATAGCAATGGAGATCTTATAACACCGTGGCCAGAAGGCTATGAATTAATGAATACAAAAGCAGTAACACCAACATACGAAGGTGCTCATTGCTTGTATGCTAGTAGATTAGATTTAATAGGGCAAGGCAGTTTTATGGGCAAGGCGCCATTCAAAAAAGACAATCCAGAAATATTTGTTATAGACGAGTTTGAAAGTCTTGACATTGATTACGAATGGCAATTTGATTTATACACATCGTATTGGAAAAAATTAAATGGTTAAAGTAATAGCAGAAATAGGAATCAATCACAACGGAGATTTGGATCTTTGTAAAAAAATGATTGCCGCGGCAAAAGAGGCTGGTGCAGATTATGTTAAGTTTCAAAAACGTGATCCAGACACTTGCGTACCAGAGCATCAAAAAAACATGATACGTCAAACACCATGGGGCGAAATGACGTATTTAGAATACAAACATAGAATAGAATTTGGCAAAGACGATTATGATGAGATACGCAGGTACTGTAAAGAAATAGACATAGACTGGTTTCTTAGTGTATGGGATATTGAAAGTTTACACTTTGCATTACTCTATGGTAACAGACTTGTTAAAATACCAAGTGCATTAGCAACAGACGAAGAACTAGTTAGACGTGCAGGTAGTAACTTTGATAATGTTATAGTTAGTACAGGCATGTGCGACTTCCAAGAAGTTGTGCAAATGACAAAAAGATTTGAACGTACAAGAAACTTAATACTGTTTTATACAGTAAGTGCCTATCCGGCTCCTATAGATCAACTAAACTTAGATACCATAGACTTGTATAAAGAATTTGGCCATCCAATAGGTTATAGCAGTCATGACTTAGGTGTATACCCTGCGGCCGCCACAGTACTTAAAGGTGTAAAGTATATTGAAAAACATTTTACTACAGATAAAACACTCTGGGGCACAGACCAATCAGCAAGTATGGAGACACATGAACTCAAAGAGTTAGTAGAGCAAGTTAGAATGCTAGAACAAACTGTAGGCAAACGTTTTGATGTGTTGCCATGTGAAGAACCTAATAGAAAAAAATTAAGACCATGAAAGTAGCATATTGTTTATCAGGTTTGGTCGATAATATTACACCAACAATACACGGATTAAATGAAATACAATCATCGCAAGACATTGATTTCTTTTGTCATACTTGGGACGATCCTAAAAATCCAGGTCTAGATATTATAAATAGATTCCCTTTTAAAAGAACAAGAACATCAACATACAAAGAGTTTGAAGAACATATACTTACATGCCCAAGTGCAGAAGAATTGTATAGCAGAACAAATTCTCAAAAAGATAAAAAACATTTTTTTAGAACTCACATGGCACAATTCTATAGTACTATAAAATGCATTGAAAGAGCAGTAGAGTACGGCGATTATGATATAATTATAAAGGCTAGATCTAATCTTAGGTATGAGAAAAGTCTGTGTAATAAGTTAAAAAATAATTTAGAACAAAATATTCAACCAATCATAAACAGAGAGTATAGTGCATGGAATCACTTCCAGATACCAAATAGTGATGATCGACCGGATACAAAATGGGAACACTGGCCTTCCTGTATAGAAGGTGTACACACAGTATTTGCACCTTCTTTTACTTTTCCTATATGGAAATACAATGCACCATTTATAGATACAATGTTTGCAATGGAATACACATTTGCAAAGAAACATATACTAGAACCAGATTTTTTAGAAAATATTATTAAGACATTCATGCACTTTGCTGATAATATAGATACACTAGCAATGGAGGCTGATAAAGTATGGTTTAGATACTTAATGGATAACAACGTGGCAATATTTGGTTTTCCATTAGAGATGTGGATGACTAGAGAAAAGAAGATAATAATATGATAGCAATATGGGGTCTAGGTTCAGCAGGTAGTAGGTATAAAAACATTGCCAACGACTTAGGTTATACCACAACAATTTTAAAAAGGCAAGACAACGGAGACAGTTTTGATTTTGATGATTTAGATTTATCAGAAATAGAAGCCGCAATAATATGTACGCCTACAGTATTTCACAAAGAACAATCAATAAAGTTTTTAGAAAATAATATTCCTGTGCTATGCGAAAAGCCAATAGCACATACATACCATGATGGTAGAGAAATAATAGATGTTGCTATCAAACATGGAACAAATTTTACAGCAGGGTACAATCAAAGATACTTTGCGGCCTACAAAAAGTTTCAAGATCCCCAGTGGGGCAAACCTATCTATGCAGAAAGCAGATGGAGTGAATTAGTATCCGGGTGGCATCCACACGAAGACTATAGAGATTCATATGCTGTTAGACCTGACCTAGGTGGGGGTGTACCTTTGACTTTAAGCCATGACTTCGACTGGTGGACAGGTCTATTTGGTGACTTAACAGTTTTAAGTGTACACCACTCCACTGGCGCTCTTGATATTGACATACCTACATCGTACGACATAGTATTAAACAATCATGATTCTTCCTTGCAAGTAAATATGCATCTGGATTATGAAGGCTCGCCTGCCGAACGATACTACAAAGTTGAATACGAAAAAGGCACACTATACTATAACCCAATTGATTCTGTTTGCGAGTTCACTCACAAAGATAGCACAATTGAAGAAATAATTATACCTACTTTTAGTAATGAAAGAAGCAGTTCTTTTGTAAATACATTTATAAAATTTATGAATGAAAATGATCGCATAGGAAATAAAACAGATTGGGAATTAGGATTAACTGCATTAGAAATTGCAGACACAGTTGAGAATTGGTAATGAGTAACAGAGTATTAGTATTAGGTAACGGCATAATAGGAACGCAAGTAAAAGTTGCGGCATCAAAATTAGGATACTCTGTAGCAACAGCAGACCTCAAAGATGCAACATACACTATAGACTTGCGTGACGAAAAATCATACAAGGAAGTATTACATGAATGGAAGCCTAATATAATATTTAATACAGCAGGCAAAGATCAAAAGTTAGGCGAAGATGCAAAACCGTTACATGAAATGCAGAATACCGAATGGGACAATCTGTTTGGGCATAACACAGACTTACTGTTTAATGTAGCAAGAACATCATTAGCATACCTAATGAAATCTGATAAACAAAATAAAAAATTAATATTCACACCAAGTACATATAGTTTTACTTCACCTAATCCAAATTTCTATGACAACGACTTTGTAAAAAGTTTTGCGTATGTTGGTTCTCAAAGTGTATATGTAAATCTAATACAGTATATTGCAAGGCACTATGCAGAACATAATATCACATGCAACGGTCTTGTACCACACTTAGTTATGCATGAACTAAAAAATGTAGACACTACATATTCCCCAATAGGCAGAACATGTTTGCCAGAAGAACTACAGCCTGTATTAAAAATGCTTATAGACGAAGACAATACATATATGACTGGCGAGTTTATCAAAGTGAATGGTGGTTGGCTATGTTAGAAGTAATCAAAGATGCAATATCAGAGAACGATAAACATGGCGGTGTTAAAAATATAATTTTGTGGTCTAGTAGTCACGAGAAAGCAAACGAATACTTTCTTGCTTATATCAAATACCAATTAGGTCATAAATTAGTAGGACCGCTAGATGTTACATTACATTCCATACCAGTATGGGGTCAATTTTCAAACTTGGTTGAAGATATGCCATGGTGCCTCTCAATGACACCTGCAGAATTATTTTTAGGAGACTACGAGTACGGTGTAAGCAATCAAGTAAAAAGAACACACGAAGAATTAATTAAGTACTGGATGTATACTCAACAAATTGTAACAATACAAATTGAAGACATAACAGGATTGGATCATCCAAATATTATTAAACATGAGCAGTGGTAACTTAGTAGCAATTGATTTTGAAATAGCAAGTACATGCAATGCCGTATGCCCTGTTTGTATTAGACGAAACCACGGCCAACTTGCTGAATTTTCTCAACAATACAGAACAGCAAACGAAGTGCAACGAATCCTAAGCGATACTGTACATCAATTAAAGCACATACAATTCTGTGGAAACTACGGTGACCCAATGACTAATCCGGAGATACTTGATATATGCGAATGGATTAGAAGCAACAATGAACATGTAAGTATGCGTATTAGTACTAACGGTGGCATAGGTAGTCCTAAACACTACAAGAGGCTAGGACAGTTAGGTGTACATCTCATATGGGGTATTGACGGTGCAAGTAAAGAAGTAAACGAATTACATCGTGTTAGAGTTGACTTCAATAAAGTTATGCGTAATATGGATGAATATTTAAGTGATATCAAAGACGGTACATACCACGAATGGCAGTATATCGTGTGGCAAGAGAACGCACACGAATTAGAAGAAGCAATCAAAATTGCACACACTAAAAATATCAAAGTGTTTTATATAAGACGTCCGAATGGAGCAGATTGGGGACCCATTCATGTTTACAATTTCCAAGGTGAGCATACACACTTACTTCATGGTCCAACTGAAACTGATTTATTAGATACTCACTGGTCACTTAAAACACAATATCCAGAACTTATGCAAAAATTACAAACGCAAAATATGTTTTTTACTCCTCCTAGAAAAGCAGAGTTCGATAACATACCACCAAAGATAGACGGCATACCTTTTCCTGCTAATGCACCATACAGTGAATCTTTGCCCAAAGGTGACCAAATACAAGTTGATGCTGTTACTGAACAAACATGCTTTAGTAAGAATTTTGAAAACCCAGAAAACATTTCTGAAAATAAAAATTATGTGTTTATAAGTTTTGATAACTATGTGTACCCATGCTGTATGATAGGCAGTAATGTTGCACAATCTAAAACCAGTATATTCGAAGGCGGTCCAATAAATTCTATATTAAATAAAATAAATAGTATAGGCGAACAAGCATTCAGTGTCGAAGACAAAACACTTAAACAAGTACTTGATAGTGGTGTGTTGAATACAACATACTTCGATAACATAGAAAACAATGCAGATGCTTTTTGCAAACTCACATGCGGTAAATGTGATAACAATAAGTACAAGGTTGTATAATGGAAGAAAGATTAAGAGCAAGAGATTTCATAGACTGGGATGCCTTGTGGAATGCAGAAATACAAACACATCCTTATACATATTGCGAAGTTGATCTTATTAAACCAGAGTTCTGTGAACTAATTTATGAGGAACTAAAGCCAGGCTTTTATGATGCATATAATCCCGAAGTAAATGATAGAGATGGTGCTTTTCCTGTGTTTTCAACAGGGTGCATGAATGAGTCCTATGCAGGTGATATGCAAGATGCACTTAATACATGGAACGACTGGAACGACTGGTTTATACAAAAGTTTGATAAAGACTTAGGTCTTTCACATGATACATGGCCTAAGTTTGGTTATCAAGGTGCAAATCCTAACAGCAACTTTGAACCACACACTGACGAATTTGGTATCACAGAAGTATGGGCAAAAGGTTTAATATACTTACACGATTCTGTAGGCACTAAAATGTATGAAAGTGAATTAGTAACACACAACATTGTAATTGGTCCACACGGAGAGAAAAATAATAATCCTTTACCAGAACCTTACTATAGAGCAACTCGAGAATATAAAGAATCAAATGGTATTGGAAAACTGTTTTTATTTAAGTGCGACAAGCAAAGTTTTCACGGCACAGACTTTTCTACTTTAAATCAGGAGTCAAAAAGAGTCATACTTGCCGGCTCATTCAAATAAATATTTTACATGAAAATAAGACTTATATGGAATTTTATTCCTGTCCTTATCTTTATATCTAACTGGATGCCTAAAAAATTTAGTGGTTACCATGTAGGATGTTTAGTATTAATTAGACCAACGCACAAAGAAGACGAAGGGTTAATACAGCACGAACTAACACATGTTAAACAAAATATTAGAACATTAGGGTGGTCAGGTATAAAACAAATTTGGAATAAAAACCACAAATTAAATAGAGAATGTGAAGCATACGCAGTACAACTTCAGCATGTACCAGCAAATCAATATAAAACAATACAAACTAGATTTGTTAATTACATGTATACAAAATACGACTTAGGTATGAGCAAAAACTTCATACGCAGAAGGTTCGAGGAATACACGGCGTAGGGTAACGGTAGGCGTAGACTCCGGCTCCGCTTAAACGATTTTTTCAACTCCTCATTGGATAAAGGACATTATAATGGCAAGCAAACTATGGATCATAGGCGATAGTTTCTGGACTAGGTGCTATCAACGAGACACCAAAACCCGTTTATATAATGCTTCATGGGTAGACACCTTTGCAACTGAATGCGAACTGGACTTCGACTGGAACAACAGTTGGACGTTGTCTGGAGCAAGTAATGACTGGAATCTATATGGTTTAGACTGTGTTATGCGTAATCCACAGTTTAACACAGACACAGATACTATACTGTTTGGTATAACCACTGTGGACCGCTGGGTAACATCAGGTAGATCAGACACACAGTTTGAAGTAGATCATGGCGAACGCAATCACATTGAGCAGAAAATACACATATCCAACAGAGACACTATGTTGATGTTAGCAGAAAGTCGCAGTAATGATTCCGATCGTGAACACTTAAAACAGAAGATACTGGTAGCAATGACACACAACTGGGAAATGCCGTTACTGCACTCAGCAATGGATTACGACATACAAAACTACGATCATGCATGGCATCACTGGCGTCATTGCAATCACTTAGATAACTGTGTGACCAATGCAAAACATCGTGGTGTAAACATAGTGCTACATCGTGGATGTTTGAACTGGTGGGATGTATGGACAGAACAGACCAGTTCACGGTTACAAGATTTTGTTGAACCGCTGACTGATCCACTGTATGATTGGCAAAACACAGAACTGTGGGACATGCCAAGTTTCACCCTTGGTATTACCCACCATGAAGATATATACAAGTACAGCAATCACATGAGCCCAACAGGAGCAAAAACATATGGAAAAGCATTCGCAACATGGTGGAACAGCAGATGACTAGAACAGTTAATCACGACAGTGAAAAACTAGACAACGTGCTGATCAAGACGGCCAAAGGCCAAGAGTTCACTGTGGGTGAAATCAAACACAGCAAACGTATTACCAAAAGTGCTACTCCCAAACAGGATCTTAGTTGGTATATCAAATGGACTGCCAGTTGTTTTATACTAGCAAGTATGAGTATGCGTGGCATAGAAGGTTTACAGATGTTTGATTTAGTATTAAGTCTTGTGGGTGTAACTGGTTGGATGATAGTAGGTATACTGTGGAAGGACAGAGCATTAATGTTATTAAACGGTGTGGGTATCATACTGTTTGCCAGAACACTACTACAAGATTATGTAGGACCACTATTATGAGCGAGAATAAAGGTATATCCGCACAGGTTAATGAACTAGACAACTCCAGCAGAGCAGGCAGACTGGCTCGCGAATTAAATGCTGAACGTCAACGTCTCAAAGAAGAACTGGAAGAAGCACAACATCAAGTAGATATCTTTTCGCCCTCAACTCCCACAGGTGGCTTAGACAGTTATATCAAATGGCTAGCAACTGTGTTGGCAGTTACAGGTGTGTTCTTACAGAGTGCTGACTTTATGACTGCAGGCAAAGTAGCCTACGCATTAAGCAGTATTGCTTGGGTGTATGTGGGACATTGCTGGAATGACAAAGCAATCATGATCGGTAGTGCTATAACTGGCACCGCAGTACTAATGAATCTAGCAGAACTGTTTACATGAGCAAACTGTGGATTTTTGGAGACAGTTTTTGGTGTAGGAACACACTAACTCCTAGGTATTCAGCGAACACAGGCCAAGCACCTACTGTGAGTTTTGATCACTTCTGTGAAGTGTTTGCTAAACACAACAATTTAGATTTCAGTTGGGGTTCTACTGCATTGAGCAATCGTGGAGCAAGTAATGATATCATCATGTATTACTTTGACTGGGCAACCAATCAACCTAATTTCAACATAGACAGTGACATCTGCTTAGTAGGCCTAACCACATTTGACAGACGAGCAACCAAGCCTGTGCCCAATGATATCACATGGGATTGGAACGTTGGCATAGAAAATGTGCGTGAACAACGGCTCAGCAGTACTAATCATGACAGTATGTTTACACTATACCGTGAGCAAGGCACTAAAAAATATTCTGCAAACACTGAATACTATGTGAACTATTGGAACAAGGAGAACTTGATCACTGAAATGAATCACATGATATTCAACACAGATCTTGCTTGGGAAGAATACAAAGTGTGTAATATGATAGATGGCATGATAACACATGCAAAACAAAGAGGCGTGAATGTGATATTACACGAAGGTTGTAGCAAACTGTGGGCAAACAGAATGTCTGTGTCGCACCAGGATTATCAAAAGCAATCTAACGTGAATTACAAATGGCATAATATGAGCGATGCTCCTGGATTTGAAAACTATGTTACCAAAGAAAGCGAAAAACAATATGTTAATCACATGAGTCCAGATGCTAATGTAAAATATGGCAAGTGCCTATCTGAGTGGTATAACAATCAATAAAACGATTTCTTGCTTTCTTCGTCGTGTAAATCTCTACTGCCAATATAACTAACTGTAGCAAATCGTTCTATACTATTTTTGTGTATGTGCTCTGCTAACACATCGGTCATCATGCCAGTCGGTATATAGTCACTGCTCATTAACCCCTTGTGGTGCAACTGTTCATACTGTTTAATTTTATTCATTATCATTGAGATCGATCGATGTTCGGTTGGATCAATTTTACTGTTTACCAATATCCTATCAGTGTCATTGCTTAAAGGCGCACTGGCATATTCTTCGTCTACAAATTTACACCAACTGCCAATGATGTCTATGCCCACTTTGTCTTGGTTTTTATCATGTATTTCCTCGAGTAATGGTTTGCCTATATCTGTGCTACCGCCAACCACTACCCAGTGTGCTCTGCTAGGCACTTCCGCTTTGCTACACGGAGGTAAATATTCCTTAGATAATTTATCCAGTCTATATAAAACGTTCAGCACAGAGCGTCTGTGTGCATCTAAGATACCAGTTTGCGGTACATCAAAGTCACGAAATGTATTTCCTAATATAAATACCACGGTGATGTTACTGCGAGGAAACAGACCTTTTAGATCTAATCCACGTAAATAGTTTTCTAATATGTCTATGCTTTGTTGTGGTGACTGCCTAGGAAAACCCAAATTTGTTACATTAAAAAACTTTCTAAAACTATCTTCTACACAGAGGTCACCGCTGGTAACAGCATCTACAAAACTACCCTGTGTCCATTCGTCGCCGACTAGTATAAGTTTTGGTTTATCCTTCATATTCTAATTTTCTCCATAGTCCTATAAGTGTATCTGCTTCATCATAAATCAACCTTAGATGAGATTGTAATTCTTTCAATAACTCGTCTCCCTCTACGACACTATTGATGCGAGTGCTTACATTTTTTAAAATATCAGTTTGCATATTAGTAACTGTTCTTTGATTTTTTAATCTTGGTATTGGTTTTGGCTTACCAAATAATCCTGGTTTATCTGGAAAATGCGGATCTGGTGTAAGAGGTAATTTTTCTAATATATTGTTGTGATTAATTTCCCAATTAGTTAAATGCAAGAAAAGACTGTCAGTTATCAAACTTTGTTTGTATATTGCTGATAACCATGTAGCATTTATTTTACGAGGCGAAGGCAACATTGTTTCTGGATCATTGGGCACATCTGCAAGTGTGTCTAGCACACTACATGTCCATCGCATATTTAAATTGGGTATAATTATTTTTTTATATCGATCTAGGTACTCTTCGAACTTGCCCCAATCACTGTTTTCTTTTCTGCGTAATTCAACAATCATTCTTTTGACTTTGTAAACACATATTGGCAAACCAACATCCCTTTGATATTCTTTTTGTAAATGGGTATCTATAGCATCAAGTTTTTTTAGTTGCCCTGATATAATTTCTAGATTAGTATCCAATATTAGCCACCGTGTTTCAAAATAGTCGATCTGATATAATTTTCTGTGTGCATCATTCCTAACTGATATAGTCTGTCTGGATCTTGATCTTTTGCTGTGTCAGGATGAGTTTGTCCACCTAGTGCTTTGTCTTTTAAATATTCCCAATTGGTATATTCCATAAAATTAGCAAAGCCTAATCTTGTTGATGTTTCTGTTCTAAACTTTTCTTTGAGTATAACAGACTCATCTGACGTACACCAATCATTAGTCCATTCTTGCATATGAGTATCATTTGAACCGTCTCTTGTTACTGTGTAGCCAAAGTTCTCTGGATTTTTACTGAAGTCACTTGCCCACGTGTCACCTGGATAGGGTGCACCAATGCCTACCTGATTAATATATGTGTTATGTAACAATTGATTCTCAACTATATAATCAAAGCCGGCTTGTATTTTTTCTTCGCTGTCATAAGTCAACCCTATCATAAAAGAACCAAATCGATATAAGTCTGGTACATTCTCTTTTAACAATCTAAGTGACTCTAAGTTTTTGGCACCGCCAGTAATTTTTCTTATGTTCTTTCCGGCTTTGTTATCTAATGTTTCAATGCCAAAGAATACACCTTTAAATCCTATTTCAGCCATTTGCTCTATTTGATATCTCTTTGCACTCAACATATCAAGTCTTGCGTAACCGGTAAACTCAGGTTGATAATCTAACTGCCTTACTGCGGTTAGTAAATTTTCATACTTCTCGTCTACTTCATTTGTTGTTTCATCTGATAAATTAAAATGTTTTACTCCGTATTTGCTGTGTGCTTCACTTAAAAATTCTACTAAATTATCCACACTTTGAAATTGTGTTTTTGATTTTTTAAAAGGTGTATTACAAAAACTGCAATTAAATTTACAGCCTACTCCTAACTCAATTGTTAATACATCACGTGCATTAAAAGAATCACTATCATGTAGTGGCATTACAATAGGAGGTTCTGGAATAATGTCTGGATTTTTTAATTTGTACCATATACTGTTATTGTGATCTGTTTCATAATAATGTTCGCTCATGTCTCCTTTGTTTAACCAGGTAGGAAACATTGTTAAACTTCTTCCAATAAAGTATGCATCAATAAGATATGGTAATTGTGTTTCAGCAGTATATTCTTTTCTTTTTACAGGCAATGGTCTGTATAATCCGCCTGCCGCTACTCTAACATTATAATTACGTCTCACTGCTTCTATGATATTAACTAAACGTGTATCACCTAAAACAGCATGATGGCCAATCGTTAAACTTAGTCCTATAACACCGTCTGTACAATCTGAAAAATGTTTTTCCATTATCAGTGTTAATCCAGAAACAAACTCAGGCTTTGCTAACCAATCATTAATGTATTCTATATTAATAGTTTCGTATCCGTTGTCACGCATACATTCTGCTACCATGTGAGCCCCGGGTGCTCTTGCTGTGTTTTTACCTAAACGTGTAGCATGACCTCCTGAGGTAAGTGCCGCCGGTGCACTTAATACTATTGCTTTCTTCATGCAAGTATTTATCGTTGAGCAGAATACATTTCTATAAATACTAGCATGTCAGTACAATCACCGTGTAAAGGAATTTGCAATTTAGATTTTGCAACTCATACGGTTTGTCAAGGGTGTGGTAGAAACGTAGACGATATTAAGAACTGGCGTATATACACAGACGAGCAAAAACAAACAGCAGTCATTGAAGCAAAGAATAGATTAATAGAGATTGGTTATGAAAGCATGGATCGTAGGCGATAGTTTTAGTACACCCTGTGAAACCACAGATGTATATGAACAACACAGCGAATTGCCTGACAATGATTTAGTCAGCGGCACTGAATGGGTCAAACAAGTTGTAAATAATTTAGGTTATGAGTATGTGCCAGAACTTAATTTATCTATGGCTGGTTGCAGTAACGATTACATATTACATAACATTGACTGGGTATTACACAACAAGTCGTTTGATCAAGAGGCAGACCTAATTGTGATAGTGCCTACAGCACCAGCAAGATTTATGTACAGAAACGAACCAAACTCATATATAAATGACAGAGGGCATAAATTTGATTTTGCACTTAACCGCACACCGCATTTAAATACTGCTGGGTCGCATTCTACTGGAATCAAGATCATAGACGAATATTCTACAATATACCGGGATCATGATTTTGAATATTACAAGGCAATTAGCACATATGATAAAACCTTAGCATTCTTAAGCAGTTACAACATAGACTACTTGTTTTGCAATGCATTTTGGTGTGACTATGAATACGGCAACAGCATTACAGGATACACTCCACAGTTTATTAGTTTTGACTTTCCTAGATATGAAATAGGTTTTAATGCGGATCAACAATTATATCAACAAGAAGTTGAGCACCTATACAGTAACCATTTTACGCAAGTAGGCAATAGTGCTTATGCAAAGGCAGTACTAGATTATATACATGAAGGGAGTTGAGTTTTGGATACCATCAGGCGGTGGTGGTATACCTGCACAAATGAAAAGCGGACAGGTACGCAGGCACATGCGAGAGTGGTGCAAACGTTATAATGTAGAACCTGTGGACATAATCAAAAGCAAAGGTGCATTAACTTACTATTTTTTAAACACAGATATTCCAAAATTTGTGTTGACATGGAGCGGAGACTTTGCTTACAAACTTACAGAGTGATAAATACTGTTATGAAACTTAATGAGTTAACAGGGGATCAAAGAGACAGAGTCGAAGCAATTTACAATGAGTTGAATGACAGATTCTATCAAAAAATTGCTCCGGCAATGAAGGAGTTAGGAGATTACTATGCTCAACAATATCCTAAACCAACGTGGATTGCTTATACAAAAAATTTAGAAGCAGTAATTAAAGGCTGGCAAACATTACAAAAATTAATAATTGATCAAACTGATATTAGACGCAAAAGCGATCCTAATTATAGATTTCCAGCAGTTGTTATAGATACATTAACAAAAAATCATGCACAAATGGTTAAGAATTCTAGACTAACAGCAAGTGATATTAATATGAATAAAGCCACTGCTAGTAGATTAACGTATACTGATGATCCTAATGATCAAATTCTTAATAGTGTACGAGATAAAATTAACCAATTAGTAACAGCATTAAAGGGTAGTTTTCCACCCAAAGCAAAATGGAGTAAACTGTTAGACATACCCAAAGGCACACAAACCGTAGTAGATCCTGTACAGCCGGCTGAACCAGGAACAGACATTAGTACTAATGTCGATCTTAAACAAATACCAAACCTACATCCAATTGGAACTATTGACGGTGAACTTATTCGTAAAGGTCAAGAAAAGACAGCAGGTGATTTAGAAAAATTAGGCGATGTTATAGACGGCGAGTGGGAAGTCATAGACAAAACTATGAAACAATTACCCGACCTAAGACCAAAACAGTTATTAGATATGAGACCTAAAGCAGGCGACTATGTTATGTGGACTGGTGGGCCAAGAAGCAGTAGACCCAATCAACCAAACTACGGTAAAGTAGTTAGTGTCAGAGATAACGGTGTATTAAATATTGTCAGTGTTAACCAACAACCAAATGCCAGTAGGCAAGGTAGAGAGTTTGGTTTAAATCCTACCAGCATACAAAAAGTTATTAAGAAAACAGATGCACAAAAATTAATGCCACAACAAGATCCAAAAAAATACAGAACAGGTAATGCATTCAAGCAAGGAATACAAAAAGTAGCCAAAACAAATCAAGGCTACAAATATAAAGGTAATAATACCTAATAGATTTTTCTAATCATATAGTCGAAAGGCTGTACAGTACGAATTTCAAATGCTTTACCATCTATCTCTGTGCCTTTAACATGGGTAGGTGATCGTTTGCTTATGCTCTTTAAATGAAATACTTTTTTGCTTTTGGGATTAGGTGTTACGTTGCCTTCGGCATCTTCTCTTGTGCCACCATCGAACCAAACAGTTAATTCAAACTCTTCTTTGATTAATGTGTTCCACCAATTTATTATTGCTTTGATCATAATATTATTTATGACACTGGTATCGGTTTATAGTTAACCGATTCTATATAACAATATTTTAGAAATGCCATATAAGGCATTTTGGCAATCCAACTTTGGCATCTATCGTTCATGTTGGTATATGTAATATTAAAATCTGTATCAAATCCTACTTCCCAAATAATATCACCATAGTAATGTTTTTCTTTTATGTGATCAGAAATAGGATTACGCAAGTCTATTGTGTATAATTCTTGTACATTAGTTGCATTCAAACCTACATACTCGTTAATATGACTAGAGTTCCATTCAAAGTCTGGTAAAAATTCTGTAAATTTTTGTACATCTTTGTGCAACTGATGTATGCCATTGTGCTGAGGATCACTTGGCACTTTTTTATCAAACTGTACATCACCTACACTAATTTTAGCATGTGACGGATATACGTTAGTGATATTTTGTGAACGCATATTTGAAAACAAATTAACTATGCCTTCGCCTAGTAATGCATTGCCAATGATTTCATGTATGTATAAGTCACCTGCCGGCAATACATCAGTGCAGATATTTAATTGAACTACTGATACATTAGGCGTATCTGCAAATACTTTTCTCAAATACTCACAAGTGTTAGGATTATGATCACATGATATCACAGAAGTTGCTCCGCCACACAATGCCAAATAAGTAAGTATGCCTGAGCCGGCACCGCAGTCTACTACAACTTTGTCTTGACATATACCGCTTGACAAAAACTCAGCATACGCATTTGTGCGTTTATAGTCACACACCAAAGAGTGTAAATGTGGAATAGTATAATTAGAAAATTGTTTCACCGTAATATTTATGATGTAATTTATGATGTAGGTGCTGAATTCTTGTACGGATGTGAAACAGGCAAACTGCTTTCCAGTCCCCACTTATGAGCAAGGTAGCCTTCTGCTTTTTCCAGTATAGACATGTCAGTACCGCTGGTACCTGGAATGTTTGCTACAGCAAAGAACTCACCCAACTTACCATCGAGTTCTTGTGACGATCTGTTTCTCATCAATCTCAATTCCTGATTTGTTTGTAAACTGTTGTCATAGTCATTTACTGGTGTAAATGCATTGGAACCATCTACCCTAACACCAATTTGATTGCCTGACTTGTTAAACCAACAAGCCACAACGTGCCAATTGTTTATGGTTAAACTTTTTAAACTCCAGAATTCCAAATTACCAATACTGCTACTGATCCTATTAGAACTTAGTCCATCTAAATCTAATTCACCTGGCCAAGTGTTGTTATTGGCTCCTGAACTTAAAGCATAATCTGTTTTGGGTGAACCGTTTGTTTCATAACTCCAAACAGAATCCTGTGTACTATTAGTTCCTTCAAATCTAAACACACCTATTGCCCAGTGATTACCACTTGATACCTGTGCTTGGTAACTTGTACTTTGTAAATAATCACTATTACCATCAAAGTCAAACACATTCAAACTGTTTTGTGTGCTGGAATTTGTTACTGGGTTACCGCCTACACTCATTGTGTATGTACCTGCTTTATCAGTTACCGAAGTTAAAATTGTTCCACTTGTTGTGTAGTTTGAAGAATCCGATGCATCAATCCAAGCAACTGTAGTTAAGTCTGTGCTGGGATTCCATGCCGTTGAAGGACATACTCCTAGGGAAACATAACCTGATGAACCTGATAGACTAGGATCATCTTGTGCTGGTGTATTGCCATCCTGGAATATGCTTCTGATAGTAGTAAGCGATGGCTTACTGATAACTGGTGCCATCCATGTGTTAAAAAATGAATAACCTAATGGATTATTTGTTTGAATGCCTGATGGTGTACGCATTGAATCACTCCATTCCGGAGAAAGGCTTCCACCGTCCCACAAACTGGAGTAGTCAAACATACAGAAGTTAAGCAAGAACAAATATTCTTTTGCGGCTACTTCAAATGCGTCTGAATCGATTTTCCAAGTATTTCCACCATAGCCTGATGAATCCCAATAGCCGTCATCGTATGCTTCTTCCATTGCCGCATACAAATCACCGCTGGCCCAATCACTTGCCAAGTAATGGTATAATTTAATATCGTCTGCAGGTAAACCGTGCATATGAATTGTGTGGAAGACGTGTTCAATGACTTCTTGTGCATCTGCATCGCCATCGCCATATCCATCGCCTGTTGAATTTAAATACCACACCATGTCATTGTGTACATGTGTGTCGTATAAGTTTGTTAGGTTCCAACTAATAATGCCCGAGTCAGTTAAGAAATTTGTGCTGTAGTCTGAGCCGGCACCTCTGGCTACTCTTTGTAGTGTTGGTAATCCTGCATGATAGGTTCCTGTATCACCTCGTAATGTTTCAACCATTCTTCTCTGTTTTGTTTGATTTATGCCTGTGCCTTTTCGATCCATGAACAATTCAAACATTCGTGCTACTTTTTCTAACCATGCATCTGGTACTGCTGTTTGGCCACCGACACCGCCGGCACCCATTATTCTCACACCGTTAACAGTAACATCACGTTTAAAGAAGTTACTGCCGTCGCCACTGACATTACATATTGGGCCGTTGTTGTATTCTAAGAAAGCAGTTGATCTACGTCCTGCTGATAGTGATCCTGATGTTGAACTGATAAAAGGCATTATGTAAAGTCAACTAATTGTCCAAGTACCACATAGGTACCACTTACTTCTAATACAGTAAATGAAACAGCATCTATGCCGTTAACAGTTCCTGTTGGTGCTGAACCGCCTTGCCAATTAATTGTTTGACCTGAGCCTCCTATTTGTACAGCACTTGGTATATATGCTGTAGCACCTTGATTTAATATCAATGTTAAGTTGGTGCTGTAGTTAGTGCTAAGTCCCAAGTTGGTAAAGTTAGCAGTAAAGTCAGCACTGATACTGGTGTGATAAAATATATGTCCGTTATCACAATCATGTGTGACAACTCCTGTAGCACCTGTTAGTGTACTAAACTTTTCACTGACACCTGTGTCAAAATTAACATCTGCTGTGAATGTGGTTTCACTACTTGAACTAACAGCAGTACTGTCGTTTGCTAATTTGTTCCAACTGCCACCATGAGCAAAGTATAATGCTCCTTCGGCATGTACGTGAGCAATGGCACCGTGGTATGTACTTGCACTTGGCAAGTCACCAGTGGTGCTGTATAAGTATTGTGTTTGGCGTAAGTCTACATTGTTGCTACCTGATATGCTTAGGTTACCGTTAGCACCTAGTGTTAATGATTGTGTACTACCTGCGCCAGTTGGTCCAGTTGCTCCTTGTGGTCCTACTTCGCCCTTTGCTCCATCGCTACCTGCTGGTCCAGTTGCACCTTGAGGTCCTACTACTGTACTTGCTTCACCTTTCTCGCCTTTAACTCCTGTTGGACCTTGTGGCCCTGTTGGACCTGCCACAGTACTGTCTGCACCTGTGGGTCCTACATTACCTTGTGGGCCTACTACGCCTGATTCTCCTTTGTCGCCTTTTGCTCCGTCACTTCCGCTAATACCTGCTGGTCCTTGTGCGCCAGTACCTGTTTCACCCTTCTCACCTTTGCCACCAGTAGGCCCTGTGGCTCCTGTGGCTCCAGTTGCACCTTTCTCTCCGCCACCGGGACCCATTTCACCTTTCTGTCCTTTGCTACCACCTGACGTTTCCCACTTCTCGCCATCGTATGTCCACATTTTGCTGTCAAACGAATATGTATCGCCGATGCTGGGTGAATTTGGAAAATCAATAATGCTCATGTTATGCCTCTTTAAGTGTATTTATCGAAATCACAGTGATAGGTTATTTTTTAAAAACATGATAAATACTGTAATGCAACTATTTGAAGTAATACAATTATTGGAATACAATCAACAAGCAACACTAAACAAGTGGGGTGAACGTATTGCTCAAGCGGCAACATTCAATGAACAAAACATGGAAGACAATTGGTTTTACCGAGACAGTTCTGTAGAAAACGAAGAACAACTGGCTATAGCAGTACTAAAAGAACTCGAAAGCATAGACCCTACTCCAAACAAACAGTATGTGATGACATTGGTACGTTGGTACACAGCAGTAGTCAAGGTACACGATCAAAATACAAAATTATATGCCAAGTTAAGAAAAGCAGAACTAGAAAGTGGATGGGCTGATGATTGGGAAGACGGTGATTTTTGGCCTGAAGATTACACAGACCTAGGCACAGGCAAATATCAATCGCCTGGTTATGTAACTGATAGAGCAACAGAAGATTGGAATATAGAAGGTGTTGATTTTGATATACAAAATATGAACGGAAAGAGTACATTCAAATTAGAAGATGCTGAACAAATACGTGACGCATTAGAAAGATTTGAACACATTAAGCCGCAACTTCAACCCAACGAACGCGACATAGGCAGGTACAAGAGTTTTTATCGTTTTGAAGACTTCGTAGATGAGGCTTACGATGAAAACTATGTTCCGCCTGAAACAGACAACAAAACCCTAAAACGCAGTGATGTGGAAGTGTTGTATAACGGACCATTAGGCACAGTTACTATACCTAGAAGTTTTGAAGCCAGTTGTCTATTAGGATCAGGCACCAAATGGTGTACCACAGGCAAAAGCAGTCACTTCTATGACAGTTACAGTAGCAGAGGTGATTTAATCATCTACAATGAAAAGCCTGGCAATGCCAAGTATCAGATACACCCAACTCTGGATTCCACAGAAATTATGGATGCTCGTGACAGACCTGTTAGTAATGAAAAGTTCAAGGAGTTTACTGGCAGTCATCCAGTGTTAAGCAAACTGATAAAGCAGAAACAACTGAAGGCATTCACAGATGCGGCTCAGGAAGATCCTGAATGGGACCTTAGCAGGGGTCCTGACACCCTGGATGATATGATAGAGCGGGTGCATTACTTAATTAAAAAGAATAATAAACAGCGAGTGGGTGTGATGACCTATGTGGAAACCTATTACACACAGGAATTTTTTAAGCACAGACACAACAAGAGGAATCACATTGGAGAGTATGAAATGGATCATCTGGTAAAGTATTCCGAGCAACGTGGTAAACCCTGGCCTGAAATACAACCACTGGTTGTGGCGTATATTCAGAAACAATATGAATTCTTACCAACCGACGATTCAATTAAACAATTTAAAGCACAGAATCAGGCACCCAGTTTTCCTGCAGATGCCCAGGCGGCCAAAGACTTAAAAGATATTCGGAAACAAGCCCAGGCGACATTCAAAACAGCAGAGGCTAAACAGTTGCTGATACTGATCAAGCAGTTTAAACGTCTGAAAAATCCCTGGCCAGAACTAGACGCCATACAGGCACAACTGGAAGGCAAAGGCATCAGTTTTGGACCTGGTGACATGAATGTAGAGAATAAAGATATGAAGCAACTGATCCAGTTAGTGGAATCCGCGGATGAGATAAATAATAGCATGAACGAAATGCGAAGACTTATCAATTTAGTAGAAAGTGCTCAACTCAACGAACTGATGGTGAGACTCAGCAGTGATCGGAAGTTTCAACGTTCAGACACATACAAAAATTACCTACTGTATGTGACAAAAGAAAAATTCAAAGACAGATACTACATCTCAAAAGCCGCTCACAGCAACGGTGAAACGTTCAAAGCAGGTGGTTCAGATGTGAAAGCCAGTGGTGCCAGTCAACTAGAAGCACTGGATAACCTACGTGATGTCATAGACGAATTGCTGAATGCCACCAAAGTGTCACGTGGTGCAATTATAGATTTCAATGTACAGTTTGTGAAACAACTCACAGTTGATCCAGAAATACCTTTTTATGCACACTTTGATAACATAAAAGGCGAGCCTGTGTTGGTAATAGCAGGAGACAGCATGTTGGAGTTTGGTGATGAATTACGTCAATTAGGCTTTAAACGTAGTGCAATTCGCACAAGAGGCCGGGATGAATTCAGTAATACAACTCCACTGCCCAGTCTCACATTCACTGCAAGTCAAATAGAACCTGCAGGATTGATAGCAAATGCCAGATATATCATAGGTGACAGCCACAGCGATAGAGACGGTAATACCATATATGAATTAACGTATCACAGCACAGTACACACCAGTTCAGATAAACGCATGTTAAATGTGCCTGCACTCACAGTAGGTACTGAGAGGTAATCAAGAAGAGGCTGTACACACCACAAAAATCCTGCGTAAAAAATTTTTAAAATCCTGAATTATTTCACCCGAATCAGTTTTGCAACCCACATATACTTTTCAACTACCAATTCATTAAAACGTGGCTTCTCCCACTGACGTTCATGTGCATAGTAAAGAAACATCTTGGTTACGACTTCTAATGATGCAATACTGGCACCCATAGCCACATTACCCGTTATAAGCCAACTCAATAAGAATGTGTCTAAACTAGCAACTACACGCCATGTACATGTCTTACATATACTAATGATATGTGCTCTCTTTGTATATTTCATAGTGTTATTTAATACATTAACAGTATAAAAGTACACTATGATTCTGTCACTATACCCATTTAAA